>Ga0210057_1005044_pt1 | contig 17165 bp, 14 predicted proteins | sample CryGeyCG2114_010_2_FD_183968 | JGI IMG/M metagenome (GOLD analysis project Ga0210057, IMG submission 183968) | Groundwater microbial communities from aquifer - Crystal Geyser CG10_big_fil_rev_8/21/14_0.10 (SPAdes) (version 2) | ecosystem: Environmental > Aquatic > Deep subsurface > Groundwater ...
ACAAGAGCTTGGCGAAGTGGATGTTGAAGCGAGAGGCGAGGTGGCAAAGCCTGAGAAGTTAGACGTAACATCCCCCACCCTTCTCCCTTATGAAGGGAGTACCCCGCTTAGCAGGGGGAGGGATGTTCCAACCTTTGACAAACCAACCGCAACCCGCGAAGCCTACGGCGCAACACTCAAGCTAATTGGTGATGACGAACGCGTTGTTGTGCTTGATGCCGAAACGTCAAATTCAACTTACTCTGAAACCATGAAACAGGTTGCTCCAGAACGATTTTTTGAGATGTTTATTGCCGAACAAAATATGGTATCGGTAGCGCTTGGCATAAGCAAGATTGGCTTCATTCCGTTTGCATCAAGCTTTGCAGCATTCTTGAGCAGAGCGTACGATCAGATTCGCATGTGTCAATATTCTGCTCCGAACGTTAAAATTGTTGGATCTCACGCAGGAGTATCGATAGGTGAAGACGGCGCATCACAAATGGCACTGGAAGACATTGCTATGATGCGGGCTTTACTTCATTCAACTGTCCTTTATCCGTCAGATCCAGTCTCAACAGTCAAACTTGTAGATGAACTCAGAACTCATGAAGGACTTTCCTACCTCAGACTCACTCGAGCAAAAACAGAAACGCTCTACAAAGCAGATGAGCAATTTCCTATTGGTGGGTCTAAAGTGCTTATCGAGCACGATGATGATAAGGCAGTAATTATTGCAGCAGGGATCACAGTGCATGAAGCGCTTAAAGCTCAAAAATTACTTGAAGAAAAGAACATCAGGATTGCCGTAATCGACGCGTACTCAGTCAAACCAATTGATACAGACACAATTCTCGCACATGCCAAAAAAACAGGTCATGCCGTCGTAGTGGAAGACCATTATCCAGACGGTGGACTTGGAGATGCAGTAAGACAGGTACTTGATGGACTGGGCGTCAAATTTACCCATCTTGCAGTGCGCAAAACTCCACGGTCAGGAACGCCTGCCGAACTTCTCAGGTTTGAGAGTATTGATGCTGAGGCTATTGTAAACATATTTAATTAAAATGGACTGGAATACATTTTTCTATTTGCTCCTTATTATTTTTGTTGCTTACGCGCCGTACAAATTTTTGCAAAGTACACGGGGATTGCTCGATATCTCACCACGAAAGGCCACGGTATTGGCAGCCATATTTCTGACGTCAATACTACTACTGCTTAAGGATGTCCATCTTTCTTCAATAGAAACAAATCTCTATTTATTTGCTGGATTGGTAATTCTCCTTGTGTTGTGGTTTTCTGCACCTCGTCTTCTTCCACTTATTGGATCGTATCCGAGGAAAATTCTCGAGCCGCCATCAAAGCTGGGCATTATTTCCGCCCATCCGCCAATCCTTTATCTCAAATTTTTTGAGGTCATCTTTCAGGAAGTATTTTTTTTATATTTACTCATTATAGTTATGAATGGCTTGCCACTTGCAGATCGAATTATCTGGTTCACGGTCATTAATGTACTAATCCATGCTGTAAATATCGTCTTTGTACGACACGTTATTGTGTTATGGATAACAATCTTAAGTGTTCCCATGGGATTGCTATTCTCTCATTTAATTCTCAGTGGCTACGTTCTCATTACCATAGTGATTCATATGGGATTTTATCTGTTATTAACAACATATTTTTGGATGAATAAGCGTTATGCATGAGATAGGAGGTGGGGCAAATCAAAGAAGTTATTTTGGGACATTCCCCTAGAAGTTATTTCATTACCTCATCATTTGTCATTGCGAGGAGCGTAGCGACGCGGCAATCTTGCTATCTGTTGAGATTGCTTCGCTATAGCATGTTTGGCTCGCAATGACAATCCATATCTATAGGTATTGAAATGACTTCTAGTACAATATCGCTGGAATATGCTGGATTGTCTCGGTGGCTGTATAGTTGTTGAGTGTGACGATATGTGTTTGGTAGTTGTTCGTTTTTGAAAATTGCCGTATATTTTTTAGATCAGTACTGTTTATCTGTGATCGATATTTGACTTCCATTGCTATTTTTTCATTGGGGATCAGAAAATCAACTTCTCTTTCTCTCTTCCTAAAAAATGTCACATCCTTTTTTTGTGCTAAAAGTTTTTCCAAAATATAAGACTCTACAAGATGCCCAATATCAAGTTGTGAGTCGCTGTTGTGAGAACTCGCATACACTTTTCGCAGAGAGTTGTTTTTTTTGAGAGAGTCGGTGGTATTGTACACGATGTAAATCATACCCATTACATCGAGAATGTCTATGTATTTTGAGATCGTTATCTCGGAAACACCTGAAAGTTTTTGTGCAATTGATCTTATGCTGAGCTCAGAACCATTATGTTTACTTATATAATCAAAGAGTGAATTTAATACGTTTGGACTTGAGATATCAAAATAATCAAATGCATCTTGATTGAGTGACTGTCCTTTTACATTTTCATTGTATAACTTGCTCTGTTGGCTATTGAGCCATATTGTCTCAGGAAGTCGTTTCAACCTCAAAAACATCTCGAAATCTTGTTTGTATTTACTGATAAACCCCAATATGAGAGCTTCATCATGGGTGGTTACTACTTTTTTATACTGCAAGTACTCAGCGTCATTCTTTAGATACAAATATTCATCAAAAAAAAGCGGAAACATGCGATATTCAAAAAATCTTCCCGCTAGGCTTTCTTGCATTCTTCGTTTATAGCTCAAACTCAAAGACCCTGTGAGAAATATCTTCACACGTCCTTTGTACATATCGTAAATAAATTTAATTTTCTCTTCGTAGCCCTGCAGGTACTGCACCTCGTCAAAAAAAAGATAGAATTTATTATTCAGGTCGCAGTACTCAGCTATATATTTGTCAAAAACTTCCTTAAGAAGATCGCTTGTGTTGGAAGGTAAGAATGTGTAGGTGAGAATTTGTTTGGGAGAAATTTTTTTGACTTTTAACAAATCGTCAAGTACCTGCATGAGCAATACGGATTTTCCCACCCTCCTTGGGCCGGTGATGAGAGCGATTAGATCTGTGTCCAAGTCAGCAAAAATAGAACTGGCAATATTTCTTCTTTTGGACTGTATATCGATTGGGTATCCCTGCCAGTGCCGATTTTGTGATATTAAATCTAACATATGACATATGTTACATTAAATATAGTACTTTGTCAACAAAGTACTATATTGGCTATAGCACTTAGATGTACTCTTATGACGAGATAACTTCCCTAATACGTACCTAATTGGCAATTTGGCAATTTGTCAATCTCAATTTATATTTAAAACAGTTTGGGGTTTTTGATTTTAGTACTCCTCCCATAGGAAGCGGCATAATGCCATCTTCCCCTTGCATTTATCATGCATTTTTTGGCATACTAAGAGCACGTTCGCAGATTAACAATGTACAATCTGCGATTACGGCTCTTTGTGCCGCATCTCCTATGAAATAGGAAGGGTCATGTTATTAATGGATGCGGCCTGAATTCTGAGTAATACTTATTATGAATATTCCTATAGAGCAAATTCTACCTCTGATAATCTGGCTTCCATTTGTGAGCTTGATCCTCAATTTTATTTTTATGGTCTTTCTTATTGTGTTTGTGCAAAAGGGCAAATTGAAACCCAAAGAACAACAGGAGATCGAAAAGCAGATGATGGAGACGATCAAACAGGCCGAGGAGCGGACAACCGAGATCATCGAAGATGCGACAAACAAAGCCAAAGAAATCATACAACAAGCTCAAGGAACCAAACAACTTCTCGACGAAAAACTTGACAAAATGGTAAATGACACTACAGATATTGCCCAAAATGAACTCGATGCTAAAAAGGCAAAGATCGTAAATAAATTTACTGAAAGCTACTCTGGACTTGTCCAGGAGTTTGAAGGTGAAACTCAATCGCTCATGGCCGCACTCCAACATGATTCTCGTGATATCAGAAAGACGTTTAGCGAATCTGTACAAAAATCAACAGTTGACGTACTCAAAGAACTCAAGGATACAGCACAAAAACAGCTCATAGATATTGATGCAGACATAAAAGAATACCGAGATGCTACATTCAAAAAAATTGACGAACATGCAAATACCCTCATCAAGCAAATTGTTACCGACTACTTCAATACTGAGCTCACAAACAAAAATCAAGAATCAATTCTGACCAAAACATTTGAAAAATTTAAGGACCAAATAACAAAATAATATGGAACCTGCTGATCGTTATTCTCAACTGTTGAAAGAAGTGTTCACAACTCAACAAAGTCATATTCTGATTGATGCACTCGGTCATATAATAGGTGCAACTTACGATTCCACAAAAAATCTGCAAACAGAGATCAAAACAAGACTCCCATTTGACCAAACCAATACGATCGTAGAAATTGTAAAAGAAAACCAAATCGACCTCAATGACGCTACTCAGGCTCAGGAATTTTTTTCTGAGCTAGTGGCGCTTTTCAAAACTCTTCCAACTGTCGATCTGACCCTTGCTTATAGTCCAACATACAGTGAGCTCCAGCAATTTTCTCAGTGGTGGAGAAAAAACTTCAAAGCAAACATTCTGCTTGATATTACAATCGACAAAAATCTTATCGCAGGTGCAATGATCGGATACGACGGCACCATGAAAGACTACTCTCTTCACAAAGTCTTGGGAACATATGTTGAAGAGAAACATAAACAATAACGCACAATTTTGACAAATGACTATGAATAGTTTTGATCACTACCTCGAATTAACCGGAATTTATGGAACAGTTCAAGAGGTGAAACATCCAATCATCTACATCAAGGGTCTGCCAAATGTCCATCCAAATGAAACAATCATATTTGAAGATGGGCAACAGGGACAAGTTTTGGACATTGACCATGATGAAATTCGCGCTCTTTTATTTTCAAATACACCGACGCCCATTGGAATAAAGGTCACTCGCACAAATATCCAATTACAAATTCCTGTTGGGGAAATCATACTCGGTCAAACAATCGATCCCTTAGGTACACAAATTCTATCTTCCCTTCAAGCACAAAATCAAGAATATCGAGATGTTTTCTCACCTGCACCAGGTATGAACGCTCGCACGAAAATTGACTCCCCTTTTATCACTGGTATGACAAAAGTCGATCTCCTCCTTCCCCTTGGAAAAGGACAGCGCGAGCTCATTCTTGGTGACGTGAAGACGGGAAAAACGTCACTACTGCTTTCAGTATTGGAAAATCAGCTCAAGCAGCCCGACACCGTCGCCATATATGCTGCGATTGGGAAACGAAGAAGTGAAATAAAACAACTCGGTCAACGATTTCTAGAAAATGGCCTTTCAAAAAAACTTGCAATTATCGCATCCTCTTCTTCGGATGCACCAAGTATTCACTATTTGACTCCCTATGTGGCGATGACTCACGCTGAGTACTTCAAAGATAAAGGATTGAATGTTATCGTCGTAATGGATGATCTCTCTACGCATGCACAAAGTTATCGTGAGATTTCCTTATTAAGTCAACGATTCCCTGGACGGGACTCATATCCTGGTGATATTTTTTATGCTCATGCAAGTCTTCTTGAACGGGCGGGAAATTTCAAACATCCCAAAAAAGGCACAGTTTCGATCACGTGCTTGCCGGTAGCTACCACTGTTGAAGGTGATTTATCAGGATATATATCAACGAATCTCATGGGTATGACCGATGGACATATCCTGTTTGATGCCGAAATTTACAATAAAGGTTCACGTCCGGCAATAAATATACCACTATCGGTAACTCGTGTCGGAAGGCAGACGCAAACTAATCTCCTACGGACGATTACCCTTGAAATTTTATCAGTACTTTCCCAGTACGAAAAAATCCAAAATATTTCACATTTGGGAAGTGAACTTTCTGGAGATTCAAAACGTATTCTTGAAAAAGGAAAAGCATTACAAATCTTGCTCCATCAAGAACATCGCATCATTCCCAGAGAGATACAAATTGTTCTTTTCGGGATCGTTTGGATGAGTATGTACGACCTGCCTGATCAAGATGTGTTTAATTACCTCCTTGGACAATTTTTGTCACTCTATGAAAAAGAGGTTGTGCGAAATGAACTCGTTCGGATCACAACATTTGATAAGTTGTCCCAATTTCTCATCGAGATAAAACAGAATCCATTAATTCAAGCAATATGCAATCTAAAGAAATCGTAGAAGAACAAAATTTCATGCAGGTACTTCATGCTATTGCAACAGCATATCAAGACATATCTGTCATGAAAATGAAGGAGACTCGAACATTTATCGACCATGCGAGGTTGTATGTCTCTATGCTAAAAGATATTTTTGAATCTCTCAGGTATTCTCATCCACTTCTCCACCAACTCAATGGAAACCCTGATGCAAAAAAACCCCTTGCAAAAATATTAATTACGGCAAATACAAAATTTCATGGAGATATTCTTCGTCGAATTTTCGAAAAATTTCTGGATGACAAAGACGAAGAGGGGGATGTGTTCCTTGTAGGAAGGATAGGAAAAGATCTTCTTGCCCAATATGGACAAAGGGAGGAAATAAAACTTATTGATATTTCTGATATCAATATGGAGATGGCACAACTCAAACCACTCATTCCCTATCTTTTTCAATATAAAAAAATTAATTTGTATTATGCTAAATTCAAAAGTGTCATGACCCAAGACCCAGAAGTTTCTGAAATAACCAATATCAATAAACTACTTGAAGAAGAGCTCGAGGCTGAAAAAGAAGAACGCAAAATGAAAGAGGCTCCACCCACATACCTCTTTGAACCTGCTGGTGAAAAAATAGTTTCATTTCTCAATAACAACGTGGTCATCTCTCTCCTGAGGCAGGCTGTACTGGAAACCCAACTTGCCAGATTTGCAGCTCGCTTGAAAGCCATGGATTCTCTTCTCTCGCGTATTGATGAAAATATGGATTCTCTCAAAAAACAACAACGGAAAATCAATCACAACTTGAGCAATAAAAAACAACTTGAGCGTATATCAGGAATGTTTTTTTGGAATCAGTAACCATATACTCTATACTTAAATGAACATATGAAGAAAAAAGGATCAATACTCTCAATAAAAGGACAGATCGTCGAGGTCGCTTTCTACGACAACCCCCCCCGACGATATGACCTTTATGTTATGGAGGATGACCCGAAAGCTGTTCTAGAAGTATATACTTCTGCATCGGCTCAATCTGTGTACTGTCTCTCTCTTACTCAGACTCATCACTTTTATAAAGGAGCTGACGTCATAAACACCGAAAAAACACTCACTATACCTGTAGGAACCCAGGTGCTTGGTCGTGCGATGAACGTATTTGGCGAACCGATTGACGGAAAAGAAAACTTTAATTTTGACGAAAGCTACTCTATCTTTGCAAATAATAAAAATCCAGAAAATATCGTCGTTTCAAAGGAAACTCTGGAAACAGGAGTAAAAATTGTAGACTTTTTCACACCTCTTTTGAAAGGTGGAAAAATAGGTCTGTTTGGAGGAGCAGGCGTAGGAAAAACTGTACTTCTGACCGAAATCATCCACAACATCAGCCTCAAACAGAAAGACTCACATGTCTCTGTGTTTTCTGGTATTGGAGAGCGGAGTCGGGAAGGACAAGAGTTGTATGAAGCGCTTGACGAGACGGGAGTACTTTCATCAGTTGTACTTATTTATGGAGAGATGAGCAAAAATCCTGCAGTTCGGTATCGTACTGGATTTGCCGGAGTGGCACTTGCCGAACATTTCAGAGATGTACAGAAAAAAAACGTGCTCTTTTTTGTCGATAATATGTATCGATTTGCACAAGCTGGATATGAGCTTGGCACTTTGATGAGTCAGATTCCCTCAGAGGGTGGATACCAGCCAACACTCGCTTCTGATATGGCTCATATCCACGAAAGGCTTTACTCAACAAAAGAAAGTGAAGTGACCACCTTTGAAACGATCTACGTACCAGCGGATGATATCACCGACCCTGGAGTCCAGGCTGTTCTCCCCTATCTTGATGCACGTGTTGTTCTCTCGCGGTGGATTTATCAAGAAGGGCGCTTTCCTGCAATCAATACTCTCCACTCCAACTCGAGCGCACTCAATCCAGATATTATTGGACAAGAACACTATGATACATATCTTCAAACACAAGCTCTCCTGAAAGAGTCGGTAAATCTCGAAAAAATAGCATCACTCATCGGAGAATCTGAACTCTCTCAAGAAAACCGCATCATGTTCAAACGATCTCAAATCATAAAAAACTATATGACTCAAAAATTCATCACCGCTTCAGGTGAAAAACTTCAAAAAAGCACGTACGTACCTCTGAGCAGTACCATACATGATGTCAAAGCAATTCTGAAGGGAGATTATGATATATATTTACCTCAAGAGTTCCTCTATATTCAATCGCTAAGTGATATTAAATTACCGTAACCGCCTTTGATATTTTTTTCCTTATGTCTGATAAATCAATTCACTTACTCATACTGACTCCAGATGAACGAATCTTTGATGATCAAGTACATTCGATAAGCTGTGAGAACGAACTTGGAAAACTTGATATTTTACCTGAGCACAGTAATTTCATGTCGATGATTGATAAAGAAGTCACAATAAGAACTCTTTTAGGAAACGAGATACAACTTCCTATTGACCAAGCAATCTTACAGGTATTAAAGGATAAAGTCGTGATCCTCATGAATATTGATGTATCTAAAAATGAACCTGACCTTAAAGCTATCGTGGACAAATTTCAAGAATAGAACCTGTCTTTACATCATGGATGTCATCCTTCGGTCTCCACCATTCGGCGGATCCTACTCAGAATGACATTGGATTTTATTACATTATCCGCCCCTAACTCTTCTCGCAACACCTATCACCCCGAGAATTGATGCAGAAACAAACACATACATGACGAACTCTCCTATCTGGAGACTTTGTATCCGAAAAATACTTGAGAGAAATGACGATCGAATAATGGTAAATTGAATGAGAATAGGAGCAGCAACGGTAAAAAGAAAGATTGGTGAAAGTAACTGGCTGAGCTTGCGATCCGACCTTCGAGATACCCATATATCTACAAATATGAACGCTTGTATGATCGCAAGCACGGTAAACGCTACAGTCTGTGGATCACCACCAACGTATCCTTTTGTCCCAGAAAGTAGTGTGTAGGATAAAATAACTATCGCAGACGCAGCAATTCCAATGAGTGCGATGTAGCCGATGTCATTTCTCTTGAGAATCACAAGAGAGCGATCGGGTTTCTGACTCATCACATGGGAGCTTTTTGGAGAAAAACCCATTGCAAGAGCTGGTACTCCATCTGATATCAGATTTATATACAAGAGCTGTATGGGAATAAGAATCGGTGGAAATCCGAGAACAAGTCCTATGACAAGAACCAAACCTTCAGTGAGATTCCCGGTAAGAAGGTACTTTATCGAATTGTTTAAACGAACAACAATATTGCGCCCTTCCTCCACCGCATTGACTATGGTTGCAAAATTATCATCAAGTATGACCATATCAGCAACTTCCCTCGCGACATCAGTGCCCACCTTCCCCATAGCAACACCGACATCCGCTTGTTTGAGAGCTACTGCGTCATTGACTCCGTCACCAGTCACTGTCACGACTTCTCCAAGTGCTTGAAATAACGAGACGATTCGACTCTTGTGTATCGGCGTGGTGCGTGCGAATATTTTAGTATGAGGAAGTACTTCAAGGAGTTTTTCATCTGAATACGAATCTATCTGGTCGCCAGTGATAATTGCATCGCCTTTTTTCATGAGCCCGATACTCACCCCGATACTTTCGGAGGTTTTTTCATTGTCTCCGGTGATCATCACCACTTTAATTCCTGCAGAAGCAGCACGCTCAAGAGCTTCCAATACTTCTTTTCGGGGAGGATCATGAAGTGCTGCCATACCAAGAAATACCATCCCTTCTTTTTGTAAAGAATTGTCTTGATGAAACTCTGGTTGTTGAGATTTCTGAAGAGATTGAAACGTTTGTGTATGCCGATCATCATCTTGATAGGCAAATGCAAGTACGCGAAGCCCATGCCTTGACCACTCTTCAAGTACTGCGTTTATTTCTTCACGTCTGTCATCCGTTAGCTTTACGATTGATCCGTCAATCAAAATATGAGATGAAATATGCAGAATTGATTCTGGAGCACCTTTTGAAAAAACATGCTCTTTATCATCATGTTCAATGTGTTTCACGAGCACACTCATGCGTTTTTGGATTGAGTCAAATGATATCTCATCGACAAGCTCCCATTCCCCGCGAACAACTCGATCGCTCATTTCTTTGTCACGAGCGATCATGAGGAGCGCTCCTTCTGTGGGATCGCCAAGTACTTCTGTTCCTCCATGTGTATCGACAAGTGATGCAGTCGAACACAAGATGCCATTTATCAAAAGAAGCTTTTCTGTTTCACTTTTTCTTATCGCGCGCAAATTGGTTTGATGGACATGTTCATCAAACCACAGTTCTTTGACAGTCATTTTATTTTCTGTGAGCGTACCGGTTTTGTCGGTTGCGATAAGTGTCGTATTTCCAATCGCTTCAATGGCGGCTAGTTTGCGGACAATGGCATTTCGCTTTGCCATATGTTTGACTCCAATGGACAGAATAACGGTCATAGCCGCAGGAAGACTCTCTGGGACAACAGCCACAGCAAGCGAAATTGCAAGGAGAAATGATGGAAATGCACCTTGCCCCTGCAATGCTGAAAGTACAAATACTACAAGAGAGATGATGATTCCTACAAGGCCTACAACTTCTGTGAGGTGCGCAAGTTTTTTTTGGAGTGGAGTCTGAACGTGCCCAACTGTAGCTAAATTTTCTGCAATTTTGCCAAACTTCGTTTTCATTCCGATCTGCATCACAATTGCCTGAGCTCTCCCTCTTGAGACTATTGTGCCCATAAACACCATATCGGCTTTATTTTTCACGACCGGGAATGATTCACCAGTCAAAGAAGATTCGTTGACTTCAAGATTGTGAGACTCTACAATACGTGTGTCCGCAGGAATCTTTACCCCTTCTTCAATGATAATCAAATCTCCTGGAACGAGATTTTTACTATCTATTTCCTGTTCCTTTCCGTCACGAATCACTCGGATAGAGCTTACCGAAAGTTGTTTGAGTGCAGCCACCGCCTGGTCTGCCTTGAATTCTTGAAACATCCCAAACCCTGCATTGATAAAAATGATTATCAAAATGAGTGAGCCATCTATGGTTTCACCGATGAAAAATGACAGCCCCGCAGCGATGAGAAGAAGAATGATGAGAAAGCTTGAAATTTGTTCAATAAATTTCTTGATCCACGAGATTTTACGCCTATCTTGGATCACATTCATTCCAAAAACTTTTTGAAGTTTTATTGCTTCAACTGTCGTTATTCCCTTTGACATAAGTACCAATACCAAATATCAATTTCTAAATTCTAAATTCCATATTCTATATTCTATATTCTATATTCTAATCTCTTCAGCTCTCTATATGCGTTGCTCATAGTATTAAGAATATCGTCAATCATATCTCTGGCCTCGTCGTATGTGACACGTTTGAGGTTGTGTGGATAGTAATGAATGACTTGGTTTCTACATTTTTTCCAAATATGCCATATTGATTGTGCAAGGTCGTCAGTGGTTCGCTCGCGAATTTGTGCATATACCGACTTGTCTCCAAGCCTGCCCATCATGTGAGGAGAAAGATATTTCCCGACCCGAAAATGATCCGAAATATAATCTTCGTGCCGAATGAATCCAACATCCAAAAACAATTGTTTTAAGTACCCCTCATAGGTTTTTGCATAGGGAAACACAATAAACGAATAATCCTTAAATCTATGCGGCCTGACAATATCTATCAGAAATTTTCCCTCAAGAATGAGATCTTGTTGAGGCGCAGAAAGATATCGCCAAACATCGTCTTTTTGAATCAAAGAAAGCATATATGTTTATCATATAACGTGGAGCACGTAGCGCGCAACGTGTAACGTACTATTGTATACGTTTGCGCTATACGAATTGCGTTAGGCGACACACATTGTCATGCTGAGGTGAAACCGAAGCATCCATGCGTTGACAATGAAAATACATGGATTCTTCTCCGCCAGTTGGCGGAGAGCACGCCCACTGGGAGATTTACAAAATGCGATATCGAGCGAGCTTCTTTATAACACTAGAAAAATGATATCGAGCAAGCACATTCAAGAATGAGTATTGTATAATATACATATGCTCGATCGTATTGTCAGATCAAAGTATTTTCATAGACTCGGCGAGATGCTTGTCCCATTTTTCACCTGGGTTATCATCCTTCTCCCTCTTTGGCTTTCTCCATTTCATCCCGCAATTGTCGCGTATTTTATCATCGCATTTGACCTATACTTTCTCGTCAAGTCAATTCTTACCGCATATTATGCTACCTTATCCTACTCCCTCATCAGATCATTTCAAAATGTTGCGTTTGACAAAAATATCCAAACCATCAAAGAAGCACCTGGAATCCAACATTTTGTCATCATCCCCAACTACAAAGAACCTATATATAAAATTCACGATACACTTCAAGCCATGGTAAACAGCGATTACCCATATGAGACCATCCATCTTGTACTTGCATTTGAAAAACGTGAAGATGAGGCGATATCAAAAGCCAAAGAACTCCGAGACCGTTGGGGTTTTCACTTCAAAGATGTGCTCTGTTCGTATCACGAACTGATTGAGGGTGAAGTCCCCGGAAAAGCGAGTAACCAAACATTTGCCGCACGAATCGTCGAGAAATACTGCATCGATCGTGGGTATGATTTCAAAAACACTTTGATTACTATATGTGATGCAGACAGTTTGCTTCCAAAAAATTTCTTTTCGTATCTCACATTTGAGTTTCTCAAAGATACTAAGAAAGATTTTCATTTTTACTGGGCACCGGTGCTTTTGTACAACAATTTCTGGCAACTTCCGTTTTTTGTACGTATACAAGCTACCTTATCGTCAATTTTGCGTTTGGCATTTTTGTCTCAAAAAAATCAACTCATCCATATTTCTACCTACTCAACAAATCTTTGGCTTCTGAAAGAGATTGACTACTGGGATGTAGATATCATTCCCGAGGATTGGCATGTCTATTATCAAGCATTTTTCAAATTTGGGCAGCGGGTGAGAACGCTCCCATTGTATACGATCGTGAACGGAGACGCTGTATATTCGGGAACGACAATGAAGACCTTCATAAATCGCTACGAACAAGAAAAACGTTGGGCGTGGGGAGTCACAGACATATCGTATTTCTGGAACAATATGTTTATAGCCCGTCACATCCCATGGAGCGTGAAAGCAAAACGATTTTTCTATCTTGTAGAAACTCATCTTCTGTGGCCAACATCATTTTTTATACTTACGGTCAGTGGCTGGATCCCGCCGATCATAAACCCTACCTTCAAGCGTACCGTTCTTGGCTTTATACTTCCCCGTCTGACTGGATTCATTTTGACACTTGCGACTGCTATGCTGATTTTATATATTTATCTCGATGTCAAACTTCGAAGCAAGCTCAATCAAAAAACAAAACTTGTCAATCTTCCGCTTTTTCTCGTCCAGTGGTATTTACTTCCGCTTGTTTCGCTGGTTCTTTCTTCCCTTCCCGCGCTTGACGCACACACGAGGTTATTATTTGGCAAAAAGATCACCTATAAAGTGACTGAAAAAATATAAGTTTAATTTTTAATAACTAATTTCTAATTACTAAATAATGAACAAGCACAAAATACCAATGAATAAAAATGGTCATTGGGAAATTGAAATTTGAGAATTAATTAGAAATTAGGTCAATTAGTAATTAGAGCAATTGACATATGGAATATCTTTTCACCAAAACTCCACTCGCATTCTTTGTGCAAAATCTCTGGCGAGATGAAGCGTTCACGTTCGTTCTTTCAGAACAAAGTGTCGGGAATATACTCAAAAGTACTGCTGCCGACTTCAACCCACCTCTTTACTACTTAGTAATGCACTACTGGATGATGATATTTGGCTCATCAGAAGTCGCAATGCGTTCTCTCTCACTCGTATTTTATGTACTGACAATATTTATCATGTTTGAGATTTTAGTTCTTGTTTTCAAAATCCCGTTCAAGCGTGCACTCGTGTATTTTTCCCTTATCATCGTGAACCCTGTTCTTTTGACGTATGCATTTGAAGCACGAATGTATATGATGGCTGCATTTTTTGTGACACTCTCATATTTTGCACTCATGACTGGACGGAAAAAACTCTATATTGTAGCAATAACGCTAGCTCTCTACACGCACTATTTCACCGTACTCATCCTTTTGGCACAAATACTTGTACACATGTTGTCATCCCATTCATCAATCTCCTGGATTCCGGATCTTCGATCACTTCATTCTCTCGTCCGGAATGACAATAAAAATAGCGTGTATCAATTCATAATTCATAATTCAATATTCATCATTCCTTTTGCTTTATTTGTCCCCTGGCTTCTTTTTCTTTTTTCATTCCATAGCTTTGGTTCTTTAGAATTCTGGGTGATCAAACAACCAATTGGAGATATTATATATCTCCCGTTCGTTCTATTTACCGGATACCAGCGTGTGTTTGGAGAGTATTATCACGGCGCTGCTGGTTATACCAACTTCCACACAATTATTACTATTATTGTGAGTGCGATAGTGCTACTTCCGATCTTACTTCATAATCAGATCAGACGTCTAACGTCTAACGTCCAGCATCTAACTAATCTGTTTCTCTGGGCCTTTTTGCCTCCGACTTTTCTATATATTATTTCCTTGTTTACGACACCAATATATCACCCGCGATATTTCATGTTTTCAGCCATAGGATTTTTGCTGTACCTTATACTTGTTATCGATTCATTTTTACAAATATATGAGAAAAGGCTTTTGCAAAGTGTATACTCTCATTTTACACCTCCTCATTTTCTCAAAAAAAATACGGCCGTTTCATTTGTGAAACGAAATACTTTACTCATTCTTACTGTCATACTCCTTCTTTTTGTGACTGGAAAGTACAATACGCTCAATCTCAAATACAATGCAAAACGTACAGTAGTGCCAATGCTTCGGGAAATAGACCTTGCCATGAACCCAAACGACAAAGTGTATCTGACTAGGGAGTTAGACTATTTTCTTGCTAAATATTATATGAAGAATGATTCAATTTATATTTTTGACATACCGTATGAAAATCTTCCTTCGTATATTGGCACGGTGTTGATTCCACCAACACGTATTGCAACTGGGATCCCACTGTATCCAGCACGCTCATATTTTGTGTACTACGATCGATACGTGGTTCGATCAGAGATGTAATAAGAGTATGAGGTATTTAGTATATCGTATATATATCAACCGCAAAATAGAATGACAATACTGTGTCATCCTGAAGGCTCTTTATGTCATCCTGAGGTGAAACCGAAGGATCCACAATCACTGTCATGCTGATCCGCCGACTGGTGGAGAAGCATCCATGTATTGATATGATAAAGTATGGATTCTTCGGTCGTCTCCGCCATTCGGCGGATCCTACTCAGAATGACAATATTGTGTCATCCTGAGGTGAAACCGAAGGATCCATGTATTTTTTAAACCACTTATGAATACAAAAACATATTACACATATATTTTGGCGAATAAGAAACATGGAACATTGTATATTGGTATAACGTCAAATCTGGTACGAAGAACATGGCAACATAAAAACAGTGTTGCTTCGGGATTTACATCGAAATATAAAGTAACCAATCTGGTATATTTTGAACAACACCATGATGTGAACAACGCAATAGAAAGAGAGAAATACTTAAAGGGAAAAAAGAGAGCATTTAAGATTGGGCTAATTGAAGAGAAGAATCCAGAATGGAATGATTTATATGAGAATATTAAGTAGAACCCTGTCATCCTGAGTGATCCGCCAGCTGGCGGAGACCGAAGGATCCAGAGAGAGCTCATGGATTCTTCTCCGCCAGAGGCGGATCAGAACGACATACTTCATACTACTCTTTAGTAATTCTCTTCATAAATACCACTCCAGTAGCGGTGAATAATACCGCTCCAACAAGATAAAGAATATATGAGAATGGAAATACAATATATGCTGTATCTGAAACTTGAGCATGTCCTGGAGACCCTATATTCACAGCGGCTTGTGCCGAATATATCCCGATAAATGGTGCTTGGATACGGGCAGAATTGTTTCTATCTCTCGACTCTGAGCTCAAAAGAGTTTTTCCTGATTCTGACAAAATATACGTTGCATCTAAAGTGATAAGCTTCGAACCAGATCCAAAAAATCTCGGACGTACTGATATCGTTCCGTTTGCTCGAAATAGATTTGCGCCCGTATTGGTAAGTTGAAGAATGAATGGGATCTCTTGAAAACTGTCAAAAAGCACATATTCAACATTTCCAAGGTGAATCGAATAGTTTGATTGGACACCAAACTGAGAGATACTCCCTGCTTGGTCCAACGTCCCATCTGTACTTACGGTCAAGTAAATAAGCGATCCCACGCCACCTTGAATCGAAAGAGTACTTGCATCGACATACCCATCATTTTGCTCAGCTTGCCCAACAACAGCAAAATAATAATCGCCAGACTGTACCCCATCAGGAACAAGAATCGCAACTTCATATGCAATCGCCTCGCTTGTATGTATAAAAAATGGTTCACTCAGCAAATGAGTTGAGTTGTGCAAGGAAAACTGTATTGCTTGAGGATTATCTGAATAGTATGGAATTATTCCATATGCCCCTGTCGAATCCTCTATATTCACTGCATATATATGGAGCTCCATGACAGACGGATCGCCGACATTGGTGAGCGTAAACGGAAGCACGACCGTAGATCCGGGTTTTGCGACGACTTCATGCGACTGGGGAGATTGGGAGAATGAGAATTGAGAGGCGTCAACTGATGGAGCTAGGAGTAATACGCTCAATAATCCGAGTAATAATGTATATTTCACATGCTTAAAAAATTTCATATATTTGATTCTATTCTCTATTCTCTATTCTCTATTCTCTATTCTCTATTCTCTATTCTCTATTCTCTATTCTCTATTCTCTATTCTCTATTCTCTATTCTCTATTCTCTATTCTCTATTCTCTATTCTCTATTC
>Ga0210057_1005048_pt1 | contig 17162 bp, 25 predicted proteins | sample CryGeyCG2114_010_2_FD_183968 | JGI IMG/M metagenome (GOLD analysis project Ga0210057, IMG submission 183968) | Groundwater microbial communities from aquifer - Crystal Geyser CG10_big_fil_rev_8/21/14_0.10 (SPAdes) (version 2) | ecosystem: Environmental > Aquatic > Deep subsurface > Groundwater ...
AAACTCATAGAAAGTGCAGTAGCAAATGCAAAACAAATTGGTGCAGAGAGGGAAAACCTTTTTGTAAAAGAAATTCGTGTAGACAAGGGGATAGTCATGAAGCGCATAATGCCACGAGCTATGGGTCGTGGTGCAAGAATAAACAAACGTACAAGCCATGTAAATGTGCTTTTGGCTGAACGAACAGAGTCTGCAAAGAAAACAAAAGGCAAAACAGTAAAAATAAAAGAAGTAAAAGAATCCAAAGTTGATTAAATTTAATTTAAAATGAGTAAAATAGTTCACCCATATGCACATAGGTTAGTAATACTCAGGGACTGGAAGTCTCGCTGGTTTGCTGATCCAAAAAAATGTCGCGACCATTTGAGAGGGGATGTGCTTATTCGTGAATACTTGGAAAAGAAACTACGTGGATTGTATGTGTCAGGAGTAGAAATTGAAAGAAATCAAAAAACTACAAGATTTATCATAAAGACTTCACGTCCAGGTATGATAATAGGCCGAAATGGTGAAGGAGCTACAAAACTCAAAGAAGATATCTTGAAAAAGATGGCTCAGTTAGAACTGCCAAAATTAGAAGATTTTAAACTTGAAATCGTAGAGATAACAAATCCAGAAGCAGATGCTGCTATCGTTGCATATATGATAGCTGAGGGCTTAGAGAAGCGTATGCCTTACCGTAGAGTGATCAAGCAAATCATAGAAAAAGTGATGCAAGCTCAAGGAGTAGAAGGAGCAAGAATCGTTTTGGGCGGTCGCCTAGGTGGAGCTGAAATCGCTCGTACCGAAGAACTAAAGCGTGGTTCTATTCCTCTTCAGACTTTTCGTGCAGATATAGATTTCAAACGAGAAAGAGCAAATCTTTCTTATGGAGTTATAGGTATAAAGGTGTGGATTTACAGAGGTAAAATATTCGCTAAGAAATAAAAAATTATGTTTATTCCAAAAAAAGTAAAATTCAGAAAGTGGCAGGTTGGACGAGTAAATCCAAAGGTTTTTACTGCTGACACCAGAGGCACCAAGCTTTCTTTTGGTTCTTTTGGTTTAAAGGCAGAAAGTCAGGCACGCGTAAAATCAAACCAGCTAGAAGCTTCTCGAAAAGTCATCTCTCGTACGCTCACCAAGGCTGGTAAATATTGGATTCGTGTTTTCCCTGATCGGCCTTTTACACAAAAAGCAGCTCAGATGGGTATGGGAAAGGGTAAAGGAGATCCACAAGGTTACTGTTTTGAAGTTTTACCTGGGCGTATTATATTTGAAGTAGACGGAGTAGACGAAGTTATTGCTCGTGAAGCGTTGCGTAAAGCAGGAAGTAAATTACCAGTAAAGACCCGAATCGTAGCTAGAGTTAATAAATAATTCACCTCACCCCAACCCTCTCCTTAAAAAGGAGAGGGGGAAATACAAAAAACAATGGCAAAGAAAAAAGATAATTTAAAAGAAAACACAAAGGATGAACTGCAGGCAAGGCTCGCTGTTTTGTCTGAGAACCTCAGAGTTTTGCATTTCAATATTCAAGGTTCAAAGTTAAAGAATGTAAAAGAAGAGGCAGCAATCAAAAAAGACATAGCTAGAATAATGACAGAGTTGAACAAAAATAAATAAATAATTTTATGACAAAGAAAATATTAAAAAAAGAAGAAGCAATAGAAGTAAGAGAAGAGAAGAACAAAAGCACATTAAAAGGTGTTGTGGTATCTGACAAGATGAACAAGACCGTGATGGTATCTGTATCACGCTTTATAAAGCATCCAAAATACGGCAAGTTCTACAAAGTGAGCAAGAAATACAAAGCTCACGATGAAGATAACAAGTTTAAAACAGGGGACAATGTAAAGATAGTAGAAACCCGACCAATTTCAAAAGACAAAAAATTTAAAGTAATTATATGATTCAATCACAAACAATAGTAAAAATAACAGACAATGCAGGAGGTACCGTAGGACAGGTATTCAAGGTTCTTGGAAGTTCAAAGAAAAGATATGCAAGTATCGGAGAGCTTGTGATGATTACTGTAAAGGTGGCTTCACCTCGAAAAGGTGTAAAGAAGAAAGATGTTCACCAAGCTGTAGTTGTGCGTACTCGCGCTGCCTACCGTAGAAAGGATGGCTCATATATCAGATTTGATAATAACGCAGTGGTGATACTAGAAAAAGGTAAGATGGATCCAAAAGCAGGGCGTGTATTCGGGCCGATACCTCGAGAGCTAGCAGAAAAGGGATTCCAAAAAATAATTTCTTTGGCGCCGGAAGTAATATAAATAATATGTGCTCAGGTGCTGGACACCGAGATATTGGTGTCCAACATCTGAAACAAACAAAAAATATGAAATTAAAAAAAGGAGACAATGTAATAATGATAGCTGGTAAAGATAAAGGAAAGAAAGGAAAGATTTCTAAGTCTATACCATCTATGAATAAAGTTGTAGTAGAAGGTATAAACATAATGAAGAAACATCAGCGCCCTAGAAAGTCGGGGGAAAAAGGTAGTGTCATAAATATGTCTATGCCTGTGCATGCGTCAAATGTTAAAAAATTAATTTAAATATATGCAACATTTAACTATAAAAGAAAAAGAAAAGATGGCATTTCAAAAAATGAAAGAAACTTTTCATTATAAAAATGTGATGGCTACACCAAAACTTCAAAAAGTGGTGTTAAATGTCGGCACAGGGACAGCTATAAAAAAAGATAAAAATAAAAATGATTTTATTATTGACCGCTTGGCAAAAATAACTGGGCAAAAAGGGTCTCCTAGAGGTGCAAAGAAATCCATAGCATCTTTCAAGATACGACTTGGTGACCCTATCGGCGTAATGATAACTTTGCGAGGTACTAGAATGTATTTATTTTTAGAAAAGTTGATCAATGTAGCCCTCCCTCGCACCAAAGACTTTCGAGGTATTCCCCGATCTACAGTGGACTCTATAGGCAATCTCACAATGGGTATAAAAGAACACACTATATTTCCTGAAACAGCAGATGAAGACATAAAAGATGTTTTCGGTCTCGCAATCACTCTAGTCTCTACTGCAAAAACAAAACAAGAAGGCTTTGCATTCTTCGAACTCCTCGGCATACCTTTCAAGAAAGAAGACCCTGCTCGCAATGCTAAAAAAGCATAGCTTTTGGCAGGCGGGGAAAAGAAGAAGAAATAGAAAATAGAATTTTTATGAGAGATATTTCAAAATATCAGTAGTACTGCTACTAGTATTTGACAAAATATAAGTATCTGCTATACTCGTATTATATGAATGAATATATAAAAAGAACATATAATATAAGCTCTTTAGTATCAAAAGGAGTAGTTTTAGTGATATATGGGCCACGACGAGCAGGTAAAACAACATTATTTAAACATTACACTAAAGATCTTTCTGTGCCGTATTTGATTGATTCTGGTGATAATATAACTGTTCAAGAGATATTGGGTTCAGGCGATACAAAACGAATATTAAATCGTGTGGAAGGTCTTTCTGTATATATTATAGATGAAGCACAAAATGTGCCAAATATTGGATTAGGATTGAAAATAATGATAGATGCACGCCCAGATTTGATTGTCATTGCAACTGGCTCTAGTTCTTTTGATTTGGCAAACAAAATAGGAGAACCATTGGTCGGCAGGAGAGAGCTTATTACATTATATCCGTTTGGTTTGCAAGAATTAGCCAAACAATTTCCGCGTCACGAAATAGAAGACAATTTAAATACTTTACTAGTGTATGGATTGTATCCTCAAATTTACACAGCAAAATCAACTTTTGAAAAAGAATCAAAATTAAAAGAAATTGTTGAAGGATATTTATTGAAAGATATATTTGCACTAGAAAAAATAAAAGCACCATCACAATTATTTCATTTAATAAAATTACTTGCTCAATATATTGGTCAACCAGTATCATCGTCAAAATTAGCTAGTGAAGTAGGTTTAAATCAGAAAACAGTTGAAAGATATTTAAATCTATTAGAGAAAACTTTTGTTATTCATAAAGTGTTGCCTTTCTCAAATAAATTGAGTAAAAGCTTGAAATTTAAACCAAAATACTATTTTTATGATACCGGAATACGCAATGCAATAATTGGCAATTTTACAGAAGCGAGTACTCGTGCTGATAGAGGGCAATTATGGGAGAATTTTTGTTATATGGAAAGAATAAAGAAAAATTCATACGAAAGATTATCTCATCCAGAATATTATTTTTATCAATCATACGAGAGTGGAAAAGAAATAGATATCATAGAAGAATACAATGGATACAAAGCTTTTGAATGTAAATGGAATTTTACTAGAGATATTGTGTCTCTTTCTGAATGGGACAAAGCATATCCAGATTCATCTATACAAATTATCACTAAAGATAATTATTTTGATTTTTTAACATAATTCTAAAGAAATATACTCAGTACGAAGGTCCAATTCCTCCAAGCTCAGACATATTCTCTTTGTTTATTTTAATTTTTGGTTGATTTTCTTCTATCATAATATAATTTTTTTAATCATTATTAATAATCTATATAATAACATTTAAATTTGACTCTTGCAAAACAATCTGCTAGTATAGGCAAATAGGGAATAGAGTTTTAATCAATCCACTTTTCTCCTTTGCGATCCCTAAAAAGGGGTTTTGAAGAAAAAAAGTGAGATATTGTAAAGCTTAAAATCCTACATTTATTTATGGCAAAAACATCAGTAATAGCACGAAGTAAAAAGACCCCAAAGTTCTCTACTAGGCAGAAGAACCGATGTTTTCGTTGTGGCAGGGGCAAGGGTTATATGCGAGATTTTGGACTTTGCCGTATTTGTTTCCGAGAACAAGCAAACGAAGGTAATTTACCAGGAGTCAGGAAGTCGAGTTGGTAAAAGTTTCGGGTGTTGGACACCAAGAATTCCGGTGTCCAACACCCGAAACAGACAAAAAATAAAATGGATTCAATTTCAAATATGATAATAAGTATAAAGAATGGAGGTAAAGCAGGAAAAGAAACTGTTGTATTGCCTTGTTCTAAATTAAAGAACGCTATAGCACTGTGCCTTCAAAAAGAAGGCTACATAGCAAGTGTTGCAAAAAAGACAAAGAAAGGCCAGCCAGTACTTGAACTCGGACTAATCTACAACGGTAAAATACCGAAAATTACAGATGTAGAACGAGTATCAAAGCAATCACGAAGAGTGTATTTTGGAATGAAAGACATCAATACTGTCAGAAACGGATCTGGACTTCTCGTACTTTCTACACCAAAAGGAATTTTATCAGGACGCGAAGCACGCAAGGAACAAGTCGGCGGAGAGGCATTGTTTAAAATGTGGTAGATTTCGGGTGTTGGACACCCGGGGATCTCGGTGTCCAACACCCGAAACAATAATAATTAAAATTTATGTCAAGAATAGGAAAAAAAGAAATTGTTATACCGACAGGAGTAAAAGTCAAAAAAGAAGACGGAGTTTTGACTGTTTCTGGCAAAGGAGGTTCTTTGAGTAAAATTTTTAGAGACGATGTGAGTATAATTATTACAGATAAAATAATAACTTTAAATATTGGGAGAAATGATAAATTTTCTAAATCTCTTTGGGGGACTTATGCTTCTCATATAAATAATATGATCAAAGGAGTAGAGACTCCATATGTAAAGAAGCTCATATTAGAAGGAATAGGATTCAAATCTGAAGTTAAAGGTAAAGAATTTCATTTTGCATTAGGATTTTCTCATCCAGTGATTGTCCAAATTCCAGAAGGCATCACCGCTACAGCAGAAAAAAACAATATCACTATCACTGGCATAGACAAAGAATTAGTAGGAAGTTTCGCAGCCAGTGTTCGTGCATTGAAAAAGCCAGAACCATACAAAGGCAAAGGTATACATTATGAAGACGAAGTCGTCAGACGCAAGGCCGGTAAGAAGACTACATAATAGTTTCGGGTGTTGGACACCAAGATTCCAGGTGTCCAACACCCGAAACAAGTGTCCAATACCCAAAACAAAAATAAAAAAATGATAAAGAAAATAGAAAAAAGAATAAGACTAAAAGCAAAAATCAGAGCACGAGTGAGTGGTACAGCTGTTCGTCCACGTTTGTCTGTTTTCCGTTCCAATAAATTCATCTACGCTCAGCTCATAGATGACACTACAAATAAAACTCTAGCAGAAGCTAGTGATATAAAAGTAGCAAAAGGTGTAAAAACTGAAAGAGCAAAACAAGTAGGCAAGGCTATAGCAGACAAAGCACAAGCACTGAAAATATCTACTGTTGTTTTTGATAGAAATGGATTTAAATATACTGGTCGTGTAAAATTAGTAGCAGATTCTGCACGAGAGGCAGGTTTGAAATTCTAGGAGTTTTAAAGTAAAAAGTTTATAAAATAAAATTAAAAAAATGGAAAAAAGAAACGAAAATAACACAAAAGATAAAAAGAACCCTCGAAGAGGTAGTTCTTTTGGTCGACCAAAGCCAGAATTTGATCAAAAGATTCTAGACATTCGCCGTGTGACTCGTGTGGTGGCTGGAGGACGCCGTTTCTCTTTTTCTGTCGCACTTATCGCAGGGGATAAAAAAGGTGGCATAGGGCTTGGTCTCGGAAAAGCAGGGGACACATCTCTCGCTATCAATAAAGCTCTCCGAAATGCAAAGAAAAACATGATAAAATTAAGTCTTACCAAGACTTTTTCTATCCCACACATCGTATTTGCAAAGTTTTCTAGTTCATCTGTTATGATAATGCCTAATAAAGGCCGTGGACTCGTAGTAGGATCAGTACTTCGTGACATAGCAAAACTAGCTGGTATCAAAGACATAACAGGCAAAATACTTTCAAAGAGTAAAAATAAATTAAATAATGCAAAGGCTGTTATGTCTGCATTTTCTTCTATCTCTACAAAATATTCAAAGCCTGTTTCTGAGACAGTAGTTCTAGCAAGCAAAGAAGTACCAAAAGAAGAGGTAGTAGAAGTAGCGAAATAATTTCAAATAATTTTAAGACACAATCAATCATGCAAATACATAATTTAAAAAGAAAAAATAAGAACAAAAAAGACCGACTTATCGGTCGTGGTGGAAAGCACGCAAAGACTGCAGGTCGTGGTGGTAAGGGTCAGACAGCTCGTGCTGGTAACAAGCGTCGTCCAGAACTACGAGATATCATAAAGAAACTTCCTAAGCAGAGAGGGTATCAGTTTAAGTCTGTAAAAACTCCTTTTATAATATCTAAAGATAAAGTCCTTTCTGTGGATGGAAAACTAGAAACATATGCTCTTATCAGAAAGCGTCTTGGTATTAAAGGAAGGCATATTAAAATAAAATAAATATGCAAAACTTTTTTAAGAAAATAAAACTTATTTGGACAGATAGAACTTTGAGAAACAGAGTCTTGTTTGTCGTGGGAGCACTGTTTCTTTTTCGTTTACTTTCTGCTGTCCCTATCCCTGGTATAGATACCCTCGCCCTAAATCGTTTCTTATCAAATAATCAATTCTTTGGAATTTTGAACATCTTCTCTGGAGGGGGACTCTCAAACCTGTCTATCATCATGCTCGGAGTAGGACCGTATATTACAGGTTCTATTATCATGCAACTACTCACTATCATGGTGCCTGCACTCAAAAAGATTTATCACGAAGAAGGCGAAGCTGGACGAAAGAAATTTACTCAGTATTCCAGACTTCTCACTGTACCATTAGCTGCCATTCAGGGATTTAGTCTCTTGGCTATACTTGAAACTCAGGGTATTCTCGTAAATTTGACCGCATTTAATAGAATTACAAATTTAGTGATTGTGGTTGCTGGTGCAATACTGACTATGTGGCTCGGTGAGCTTATGTCAGAGTTCGGCATTGGAAACGGAGTATCTCTCATAATATTTGCTGGTATCGTCTCTGCTCTTCCAACAGAAATAAGTCAACTATTATTTACATTTGACGCTTCTCAAATTCCTCTATACATATTGTTTGTAGCATTGAGTATTTTGGTTATTGCTGGTGTGGTAGTAGTGACAGAAGCAGAACGCCCTATACCTGTGACTTATGCAAAGCGTGTCCGTGGAGCAAAGATGTATGGAGGTGGGTCTACATACCTACCACTTCGTGTAAACCAAGCTGGAGTTATTCCCATCATTTTTGCATTGTCTATTCTGCTTTTCCCTCAGCTTATTGGTAACTTCCTATCTACTTCTACAAACGCTATTTTAATAAAAATATCTACTGCTTTGATTTCTTTTTCTCAAACATCACTTTTATATGGTGTGCTCTACTTTATCTTGGTTTTCTTGTTTACATATTTCTACACTGCAATCACCTTTGACCCAGAAGCACTTTCTATAAATTTACAGAAAAACGGTGCGTTTATTCCAGGTATTCGCCCAGGAAACTCTACTTCAGAATATATATCAAAGGTTCTCAGTCGTATCACTCTCCTCGGTGCAGTGTTTTTGGGATTTATAGCTATTTTACCGCTTATCATGCGAGCAGCTACAGGGATCACTGCTATCGCCCTTGGCGGTACAGCTCTCCTCATCGTAGTGTCTGTGGTGCTAGACTTAATAAAGAAAGTAGATGCTCAGGTATCGATGAGGGAATACTAAAATTAGGTTCTAGTTTCTAGGGGCTAGGTTTTGAGGGTTGGTTTTGTATTCCTCAATAGCTTTTAAAATATCATTTGTTACATCTGGAATAGGTTGATTTCCGTTTATTTTTTTTAATAGTCCTAATTTTTGATAATATTTTACTGTTTTCCAGACTTGATCTTTATGCCATTTTATCCTTTTTTTAATATAGATAGTGTCGTCTGTATTTCTTTGACGAGTAGTAGATCTTTTAATTACTTCTTTGTCTGGTAGACTTATATAAAATACAAGTATTTTTTCTTTATTAGCATACATTATTTTTTTGAATAACTGTGCTTCTGGTTTAAGTCTACCTCCCAATAAAAGCAAATCTTTATCTTTTGGTTTGTTTTTTATTTCTTTAATTAGAAATTTTTGTAATAGTACTGTAGGCAATGGTTTGCCTTTTCCTGCAGTACGTCTTGCCCAATCTCCATTTGCACCCTTTTTCTTTAGGAGTTTTCTTGTATATTCTCCAGTTTCAATTGATTGCAGAGGATACTTTTTTTTTAATATTTCTGCTTGAGTATCTTTTCCAGAAGCCACCATTCCTAATAGGACTATATTGAATCCAAGTTTTTTCATGATATACTATATAATAGTATAAAACTCTTGATTATTCAAGTTATATTTTATATAATAAACATATTATGCAAAGTCAAACTATAGTATTTTTTGGAATAGCCGGCTCTGGCAAGGGGACACAGATAGATTTATTAAAAGACTTTTTAAAAGAAAGAGATGTAAAAGATTGTTTAAAGATAGGGTCTGGCACAGGATTTAGAAAGATATTGGCTTCCGAGAGCTATACTGCAAACTTGGTCAGAGACAGTTTGCTCCGAGGAGAGCTTCAGCCAGATTTTTTGACCAATTCTTTAGTTGCAAATGATTTAATATATTATTTAACCATAGACAAGCATCTCTTAATAGATGGTTATCCTAGGACCGTAGAACAAGCAAAAACTCTTGAGTCTATGATGAAATTCTACAAGAGAAGAAATGTAAAAATTGTTTATATCAAAATAGGCAAGACGGAGGCAATAGAACGCAGTCTCTCTAGGGGCAGAGAAGACGATACTAGAGACAGTATAGCAAAACGTTTTGATGAATATGAAGACAATGTAATACCCGCTATGGAATACCTCCAAAGTAAAGCTGATGAAGGATACGAAGTTTATACCATAAATGGCGAACAATCTATATCAGATGTTCACGAAGAAATCATAACAGCATTAAAATTCTAATTAATATATTTTAAAAATTTTCTTATGAATGATGAAACAATTATTATCTCTCTAGGTGGTTCGCTCATCATTCCAGAGGAAATAGACAAAGATTTTCTGAAAGAATTTAAATCTCTTATTCTTTTTCATGTAGCAAAGGGGAAGAAATTTGTGATTATTACTGGTGGAGGAAAAATTTGTAGAAAATACCAAAATGTAGCAAAAGAGCTCTCAACTCCATCTGACATAGACTTAGACTGGATAGGTATAGCATCGCTAAAGTTAAATGCAGAACTCTTACGGGTCATATTTGATGTGCATGTTCACAAAGAAGTAATATCAAATCTTTCAAAATTAACTCCTTCAGAAAAATCTATTATTGTGGGCTCTGCATATGAGCCAGGACGCAGTACAGACTTTGATACAGTAGAAGGGGCTATATCTGTAGGTGCAAAGAAAATAATAAATTTATCAAACACAGACTATGTGTATGACGCAGATCCAAAAATAAATCCGGATGCAAAAAAGATAGAAAAAATATCTTGGGCAGATTATCGGACACTCATTCCAGCAGAGTGGAACCCAGGGCTTAATTCTCCTTTTGACCCTATCGCTTCAAAGATGGCGGAAGCAGAAGGGATAGAAGTAATTATTATGAATGGCAAGCCAATAGAAAATCTAGCAAATTATTTAGATGGAAAAGAATTTTTAGGGACAACTATATATTAAATACACAAAAATAGTTTATTGTGAGAAGTGTTAGCAGGAGGTGTATTGAAATATGTTGTTTTTTGTATATATTTGTGATATATTATTAGTATGAATACATTAAATATTTCTAAAATTGAATATCAGAAAATAAATTCTGAAAAAAATAAGCTTGAATCTTCTCTCAAGTCTTTGTTTTTAAAGAAATTTATTTATACTATGCGAGGTAATAATTTATTAGACTTGACTGTCAATACTTTAAAGGGTGGTCCAACAGATCTTTCTTCTAAAATGGATTACTATTTATATAGTTAACAAATTTATAAAAAAGTTGGTATAAAGAATTTTTGTAATGAATCCTGAAATAAAAAATTGTCAAAATTGTAAAAATAACTTCACCATCGAGCCGGACGATTTTTCTTTTTATGAAAAAATAAAAGTCCCTCCACCGACTTTTTGTCCAGAGTGCAGACTTCAAAGACGACTAACTCATAGAAATGAAAGGACACTTTATAAAAGACTCTGTGATCTTTGTGGGGAAAATATCATTGCGATGTATTCTCCCAAAAGTCTTTATATAGTCTATTGTCCCAAGTGCTGGTATGGAGACAAATGGAATGCGACAGATTATGCCAGAGATTACGATTTTTCTAGAACATTTTTCGAACAATATTTTGATTTAGAAAAAAAAATACCCCATATATCTTTACTTGTAAAAAATAATATAAATAGTCCCTATGTCAATTTTGAAGTTGATGTAAAAAATTGTTATTTAAATGTTGGAGGGGCTTTAAATCAAGATAGTGCTTATAATCAATATGCTCTAAAAAGTCGTGATGTATTTGATAATTTTTATTTAATACAAGGAGAGTTTTGTTATGAAAATATTTTAAATGAAAAATCCTATAAAAATTTCTATTCGATATTTTGTTTTGAATGTAGAGATATTTGGTTTTCTTTTGATTGCAGGAATTGTTCAAATGTCATAGGATGTACAGGATTAAGACATAAAAATTATTGTATTTTCAATAAACAATTAAGTAAAGAAGAGTATGAGAAGTTTTTTGCAGAAAATTTAAATGGAAGTAGAAAAAATTATAAAAAATTACAAAAACAGTCCATGAATTTTTGGAAACAAAATCCACAACGAGCTCTCCTTATAGAAAAGTCTTTGAATTGTGAAGGTAATTTGATTAAAGAATCGAAAAATTGTCGTGTTTCTTTTAATGTGGATAAGTCAGAGAATATAAAATATGCCCTGTTTGATCTGGAAGCCAAAGATTCGTATGATATTACTTCTGTTTGGATGACTAATTTGTGTTATGAACTCATAGCTTCTTCTGGTTCTATTTCAAATGTAAAATTTTCAAAATTTATACTAGATCAATCAAGTGAAACCGAATATTCGACTTTTGTTGTAAATTGTCAAAATACTTTTGGTTGTGCATACCTAAGAAATAAAAAATATGCAATTTTTAATAAAGAATATTCTAAAGAAGAGTATGAGGAATTATTACAAAAAATAATAAAACATATGGATCAGATGCCTTATATAGATAAAAAAGGTAGAATTTATAAATATGGAGAATTTTTTCCTTCTGAATTATCACCATTTAGTTATGAAGAAACTATAGCTTATGAATATTTTTCATTAAATAAAGAAGAGATTCTAAACCGAGGATTAAACTTCTTTGATCGTCAAATAGAAAAAAATTATAATATAGAAATTATTATTCCACCTGATACTATTACTGAAGTTAATGATACTGTTTTAAATAAAGCAATAAAGTGTACCGAAACAGGTAAATTATTTAACATTACTAAAATGGAATTAGATTTTTACCGCAGATTCAATTTGCCACTTCCTACAGAAAGTCCTTTTGTCAGACATCATAGAAGATTAAGATTTATTAGTGATCATATGAAACTCTTAGAAAGAAATTGTGGAAAATGTAATTCAGAAATTGAAAGTGTTTATAAAAAAGATGAATTTCCTATAGTATTTTGTGAAAAGTGTTATCAACAAGAAGTATATTAAACACATATCAGCTATGGCGTATATGTGTAAATAAAGATTTTATGATAATTATAAAAACAAAAGAACAAATAGAAACCTTGAGAGAGGGTGGCAGGCGTCTGTCAGAAGTTCTGCATAAAGTAAAAGCACAAGTCCGTCCGGGTATTTCTACTTATGAACTAGATAAATATGCAGAAAGATTGATACGAGAATATGGCGACGAACCAGCTTTTTTAAATTATAAACCAGCAGGTGCGAAAGTAGCATTTCCTGCTAGTTTGTGTGTGTCTGTAAACGAAGAAGTAGTGCATGGTATTCCAAAAAAAGACAAGATTCTAAAAGAAGGAGATATAATTTCTATTGACTGTGGAGTAAAACATAAGGGACTTTTTACGGATATGGCGATGACTGTGGCAGTGGGAGAGATAGATGAATCTTCAAAAAAACTTTTAGAAGTTACAGAACGGGCACTCTTGGTGGGAATAGATGTAGCCAGAGTGGGCAACAGAATTGGAGATATAGGATATGTGATACAGAGTTATGTTCAATCTCAAAAGACAAAATACGGCATAGTAGAAGTGCTCTCTGGGCATGGGGTGGGTGTGGCTATACACGAGGACCCATATATCCCAAACTTTGGCAAAGCAAACACAGGAGAGAAAATAAAAGCTGGCATGGTCATAGCCATAGAACCGATGCTAAACATAGGCACAAAAAATGTCACCCTCGACAAAGACGGCTATACTTTTCACACTGCAGACCATAAACCCAGTGCACATTTTGAACATACTATTCTCATTACAGACGGAGAGCCAGAGGTATTGACCCTGTCGCTCGCGAGCGAACGGGGTTGACAAAATAAGATTTCAATTCTTTTATCCATAAAGGCAATAAGTCTCGTGCAGCTGTCTGTGCTTCCTCAAATGTTTTGCCAAAAGTTACACACCCAGGAAAAGCAGGAAAAGAAACATTGTACCCTCCCTCGATGGCTGGTTCAAATACAGCAAACGATGTAATTGTTTTTTTATTCAAGTTTCTCATATATACTTTTATTGTATCACAAAATAGTTTGAAAACAAATTTTTTTGCCAAAAATGCTGGTTTTGTGGTATTATGTTGATATGTCAAACGATTTAAATGAAATAAAAGAAAAAATAAGTGCGAATAAGGACTATTTGAGAGCTACATATGGGGTAGAGGAAATAGGTATTTTTGGATCTTTTGCTCGAGGGGACAATACTGAAAATAGCGACATAGATATCGCTGTAGAGCTCAATGATGAAAAAGTTCAAATTGGACTTTTTGGATTCGCAAGAATGAAATTCTTTTTAGAAGATCTTTTTGGAAGGAAAGTTGATTTAGTTACAAAAAATAGCATCAAACCAATTATTAAAGACAGAATTTTAAATCAACTTATTATCGTATGAGTGAAAAAAGAGACATAAATTTATTTATTCAAGATGTTTTTGAATGTATTGAAAAGATAAATAATTATTCTTCAAGTTTTAATAATGGAACAGAATTGAAGAGTAACCTTCAAGCTTATGAAGCAATAACGATGAATTTCATTATTATTGGCGAAGCTGTAAAAAATATATTTGAACAAGTTGCAAAAGATTATCCAAAAATAGAATGGAGAGAAATAATGGCAATGCGAAATATTTTAGTGCACGAATATTGGGGGATAAATGATAATGTTGTTTGGGGAACTATAAAGAAAGACTTACCAGAATTAAAACGAATCATTACTAGGATTCAAAATAGTTTAAAATAAAATGCAAGGAATTCGAGAATCATTTTTGAAAGGGATGCCGAAGTTTAAGACTCCAGAAGAGGAGCTAGATTATTTGCGTACGCATATTTCTAAAAAAGAACAAGAGCTCATAGATACTGGGCATTTTGAACATGCAAATGCAAATGCACTTCGAGAAACAGTTTCAGAATATAAAGATATACCGATAGGGGAAGTGATACATAAAGAAAATAGAATGACAGAAAGTGACCAAGAAGGTATCGTTTTAAAACTTGCTCCCGAGACTCATGATGTGATAATGGAGGAATTGCTCGGGCTTGTGATAACCAAAGGTATTCGAAATGCATTGTCAGTGGTAGATAAAATGGACAGTCCCCACATAGATGATGACTTTCACAGGTTACTTATTCAATATCTAAAAACAGGGCAAGTTATTTTTGATTTAAAAGATGGCACACCACTATACAAATCTCTCAATATGACACTATTTGAAGTGACTTTGCCTCCACCAGAAAATGAAACTGATAAAGCAAAAGGGTTCAAAGAATTTATCGGAGGAATGGAGCAGTTTTATGCAGGTATGATGTCTATAGCCGAAGACAAAAGAAACGAAAAAGAAAATTATTTTACATTAGAAGTAGCACTTGGAAATCAGAGTGATGAAGTGGTAGTGTATGTAGCTATACCAGACAAGCATATCTCTCTTTTTGAAAAACAAATCATGGCATACTATCACAATGCTAAAATAAACGAGGTTACAAATGATTACAATGTATTCAATGAAGGTGGAAGCTCTGTTGGTGCATATGCCACACTTTCTGAAAGAGTAGTACTTCCTATAAAAACTTATGAAAATATAGACCACGACCCGATGAATACTATTTTGAATGTTTTTTCTAAATTAAAGACAACTGGTGAAGGGGCAGCTATACAGCTCACCATAGTGCCAGCAGGGGATAAATTTATAAATGAATTTCATATGATACTAGACGACATAAAAGACGGAATGTCTGTCAAACATGCGTCAGACAATTTCTATAAATTTCATCAAGCATTTTGGAGTGCAGGCAAGAGTTTCTTGTTTGGTCCAAAAAAGCAAGAAGAAAAAAAAGACAAAAATATGGCAGGCCGGAGAGCTGTGGATGAGGGTGCCGCAGAAAAGATAGGAAACAAGTTAAAGAGCACTATAGTAAAATCAAACATTCGTATCATTACTTCAGCCGAGAGTAAAGATAGAGCAGAAGCAATCTTAAAAGAAATAGAATCTTCTTTCAATCAGTTTACAGAAGTTGCAAGCAATTCTTTTGTTTTTGAAAAAGTAGAACGAAGTAATTTGAAAAAATTATTTCACGACTTTTCTTATCGTGCTTTTTCGGTAGAGAATACATTGCCACTAAATCTAAAAGAGCTTGCTTCTGTATTTCATTTTCCTGTTGGAGTGGGTAGTCAGCCACAACTTAAAGAAGCAAAATCAGGTATCGCACCTGCGCCGATAGAACTGTCTACAACAGGGGACAGTGGTATAGTGCTCGGTATAAATAGTTATCGAGGCAAGGACACAACAGTACGAATGAATAGAGAAGACCGTATGCGACATTTTTATGTTATTGGTCAGACAGGCACAGGTAAGACAAATATTATGCTCAATATGGTAACGCAAGATATAAAAAATGGGGACGGATGTTGCTACATAGACCCACACGGCACAGATATACAGACTATTCTTTCTAGGATTCCAAAAGAAAGAATAGATGATGTAATTTATTTTGACCCTGCATATACCGCCCGCCCGATGGGGCTAAATATGCTGGAATATGATCCAAAGTATCCAGAGCAAAAGACTTTTGTAGTAAATGAAATGATGGGAATTTTCAATAAACTTTTTGATATGAAGGTAGGAGGTGGAGCTATGTTTGAACAATATTTTAGAAATAGTGCATTTCTAGTGATGGAAGACCCAGAGTCTGGCTCTACTTTGCTTGAGATTACACGAGTCTTGGCAGATAAAACTTTTCGAGATTTGAAACTAGCTAAATGCAAGAATCCTATCATAAAACAATTTTGGATTTCAGCAGAAGAAACTACAGGAGATCAATCTTTGGCAAACTTTGTGCCATATATTTCCTCAAAGTTTGACAACTTTATCAGCAACGACATTATGCGTCCGGTAGTGCTTCAACAAAACTCAGTTTTTAATTTTAGAAAAATAATGGATGAAAAGAAAATACTTTTGGTAAATCTTTCAAAAGGACGGCTTGGAGATATAAATGCAAATCTTATCGGCCTTGTGCTTGTGGGCAAGATTCAGATGGCGGCACTCTCTCGTGTGGATATGTTTGGTCAAAAGATGAATGATTTTTATCTCTACATAGATGAGTTTCAAAATGTGACAACTGATTCTATTTCTTCTATTCTATCTGAGGCGAGGAAATATCGGCTTTCATTAAATATCGCTCACCAATACATCTCTCAACTGGAAGAAAAAATCAAAAATGCTGTATTTGGAAATGTGGGCTCTATGGCTGTGTTTCGAGTGGGGACAGAAGATGCTACATTTCTTGAAGCCAAATTTAAACCAATATTTACTGCAAGCGATATCACAAAATTAGACAATTACAATGCTTATATGAGTATGCTCGTAAAAGGCCAGCCAGTAAAACCTTTCAATATCAAAACCATCGCTCCCGAAGCCGGAAATGGAGATATAGTCGGAGACCTAAAAGAACTCTCCTATATGAAATACGGTCGAGACCGCGCGGAAGTAGAGGAAGAAATTATGGGAAGATTTAATAGTAGTATGCAGTAAAATATATATGACAAAAATTAGAGAAATGTGGCCAAATGGACCAGATAAAAATCGCCAAT
>Ga0210057_1005049_pt1 | contig 17161 bp, 13 predicted proteins | sample CryGeyCG2114_010_2_FD_183968 | JGI IMG/M metagenome (GOLD analysis project Ga0210057, IMG submission 183968) | Groundwater microbial communities from aquifer - Crystal Geyser CG10_big_fil_rev_8/21/14_0.10 (SPAdes) (version 2) | ecosystem: Environmental > Aquatic > Deep subsurface > Groundwater ...
GGTCTTGACCCCGGCACAACTAAAATCGGTTACGGTGTAGTGCGGCAAGACAAAAACCATTTTGTCTGTATTGACTATGGGATTTTAAAAGTTGGCAGTGATAAATTTACCGGATTTAAAGAAGCATCTCGAGAACTGACAAGATTAATTAAAAAATATAAACCCGACCAAGCCGGCATTGAGAAGCTCTTCTTTTTCAAAAACCAAAAAACCGTGATGGCTGTAAGTGAGATGCGCGGGGTATTGCTCCTTACTCTTGCCGAAAACAACATCCCTATTCAGGAATTCACCCCTCTTCAAGTAAAACAGAGCGTGAGCGCTTACGGTCGCGCAGAGAAAGCCCAAATGCAAAGAATAGTCCAACTATTATTGGGCCTAAAAGAGCCAATAAAGCCGGACGACGCCGCCGACGCCCTGGCTATTGCAATTTGTTGTACAAATAATAGAATGTTTTAAAATCGGTCGAAAAATATAGCATGATGCCAATATGCGAATTTCATGTCCCGATTGCAAAGCAATCGCGGATCCTCGATTTAGTAATCGTGCGAAGCACGAACGAAATCGGGACGAATGATGCGAATTGCGAATATTCGCAATTTGTAGATTAGCATAAAATTTGTTGATTAGCATCATATTTATGAACGAAGCAGATTATAAGTTCGACGAGGCAGAAGAGGTCGTCGAAGACGACGACAAAGACCTCGTAGACGAGGTGGAGGAAGACGAGGAAGAAGAGGAGGAGGAGGAAGACGAGGAAGAGGTCGTCTAGGACTCTAAGTTGACTATGTTGAGGTTAAACCTCATTATGAGGTTTAACCTCAACATCAACCCCAATAATCTAAACCCGCCAATTGGCGGGGTTAGATTATTTAACTTTCACAAATTGGTCAATGAGTATCTTGGCGGAACTGGAACTTCCTTGCGTAACCAACCCGACAAGCTCAACCAACTTTGCCGTTTTTACCTCCTCCATCTCGCTGGGCAACTCACCCTTGGAGAACACTCTATCCCATTCTTGCCAGGCCTTCATGGCTTCTTTCTCGTCATAGTACATCCTGACCAGTTCAGAGGCGAGTTCTTTTTTAAAATCATATGGTTCGCTTCTTTTTTTATCTTCTATCCACTCAACGGGTTTTTCGGTGCAAAGGCGAAATACCAATTCCGTCATTTCGTCCGGTACGGTTTTCATTGTTTTGCCGAACATGTCTTGTGGAGAATCAGAAAGAGATATCAACCCTCCCTCGGTCTTACTCATTTTTTTGCCGGATTCAGCATCTACCAATAACTTCGTGGCAAAAACGAGTTTGTCTTTATTTATCAATTTCTTCTCCAAGTCCCTGCCGACTAGCATATTGAATGTTTGGTCATTCCCCCCCACTTCACCGTCTATTTTCATTGCCACGGAGTCATAGCCCTGCATAAGTGGGTACAAAAATTCGTGCAGCCCAATCGGCTTTTCGTTTTTAATCCTCTCTTGAAACATGTCCCTTGCGCTCATCTGTTGGACGGTAGTATGGCTAGCAAGACCAAGAACGTCTTCAAACGACATTTTAGAAAGCCACGAGCTGTTATATTTAACTTCAAAAGAACCTTCGGGAAGGATTTTATAAACCTGCCCCAGATAATTTTTCATATTATTTTTAACTTCTTTTTCAGTCAGAGGTTTGCGGGCGGTTTTTTTGTCGGTAGGGTCCCCTATCCGCGCGGTAAAATCGCCGATAACCAAAACTGGTTTATGGCCTAACTCCAGAAGTTGTTTGAGAAACAGTAGTGGTATTGTATGGCCAAGATGAAGGTCGGGACCAGTTGGGTCTATTCCAAGATATATTCTCAACTCTTTTCCTTCTTTTAACCTTTTCTCCGCTTCCTCTTTAGACGGAAAAACCGCCTCAATTCGACGAGTTAACAATTCCTCTATTTTTTGTTCGTCTGTGACTATTTTGCTTCCAAACATAAATAAATAATATCACAAAATAATCATCTTGGAAGCACTGGATTTTTGGGGTCTTTCGTGGTATTGTTATGGGCAGACAAGGTGCTATTTTTATCATTTTAGAAGCAAACCTATAAGGCAAGTCCGAGAAAGGATACCCGAAGGCGTAGTAAGAACTACGGCTAGCGGTATCCTGACAAAGGAATTGCCCAGAGGTTTGCTTCCCGAGGGGCGGGCATATTGTTAGCCAACTTCATCAGCCATAGTTCCTTGAAGTAGACTTCTACATCTTCAGAACTCTGGCTGCGAATTTGGCTCAAATACGCTCCACTAAAATGACAAAAATAGCACTTTGTCTGCCCCACATCTAGATGAGTAAAAAAAGAAAACTACCCAAGATGGCCCGAGCATTACCTATGCTTTTTTTGTGGTTAGCTGTAATCGGGGTCATATCGTTTTTGATTTTATTCATATACATTGAGCTGACCCTCCCCGCTCCCGAATCAATAGCCGTACGGAAGATCACTGAATCAACCAAGATTTATGACAAGACCGGCGCGTCTCTGCTTTACGACATTCACGGCGAAGAGAGAAGGACCATCATCCCATGGGACCAGATATCTGAATCGGCTAAGAAAGCAACTCTCGCTTCCGAGGACGCTAGTTTTTACGAGCACAAAGGACTTGACCTTAAAGGTATAGCAAGAGCCGTCCTAAAGGATTTGCGGGACTTTGATTTGTCTCAAGGTGGTTCCACTATAACTCAACAGCTGGTCAAAAAAACCCTTCTAGGCGATGAGAAAACACTCACCAGAAAACTAAAAGAAGCCCTTCTCTCCATAGAGGTCGAGAAAAGATTTACTAAAGATGAGATACTTTGGATGTACTTGAATCAGATCCCCTATGGTTCCAATGCCTACGGCATAGAGGCCGCTTCAAAAACATTCTTCAATAAAACCGCGTCAGAATTGACAGTGAACGAAGCCGCGACGCTAGCTTCTTTGATAAAGGCGCCCTCTTACTACTCGCCTTATGGTAATAACGTTGCCGTTTTAATGGCGAGAAAAAATGCCCTGCTCAAAAGAATGGCAACTTTGAATTTTATAACAACCGATGAGTATGAAAAAGCGGTGGAGGAAGAGGTGGAATTCCGGCCAAGAATCACAGACATCCAAGCGCCTCATTTTGTTGTTATGGTAACAGAATATCTTGAAAATAAATACGGAAGAGATGCAGTTGAAAGCGGTGGCCTGAAAGTCATAACCACTCTTGATGCCGAACTTCAAACCGTGGCGGAAGAAACGGTCAGCAAGTATGCCGAGATAAACAAAGAGCGGTACAAGGCGTCCAATGCCGCCCTTGTCGCGATTGACCCAAAGACCGGAGAGATCCTATCTCTCGTCGGCTCTGCCAATTACTTTGATATTGCCAATGAAGGCAACTTCAACGTTGCAACCGCAAAAAGACAACCGGGTTCGGCGTTCAAACCATTCGCTTACGCCGTTGCTTTTCAAAAGGGTTATCCCGACTTTACGGTATTGTTTGACATAAAGACCGAGTTCAGCCCGAATTGTTCTCCGGACGCGGAACAAAAAAAGGACAAGTACGGCTTGGATTGTTACCATCCGCGAAACTACGACGGGAGATTCAGGGGGCCGGTCACAATGAGACAAGGTCTCGCCCAATCGCTTAACCTCCCTTCGGTAAAGACGCTGTATTTGGCCGGTGTGAGTGACACCATTGATCTTGCTGAAAATATGGGTATTACCACTCTTCGGGATAGGTCTCGATTTGGATTATCTCTCGTGCTTGGCGGAGCGGAAGTCAAACCGGTTGACCTTGTTTCGGCATATAGCGTTTTTGCCAATGACGGTATAAGAAACCCCTGGTACTTTATAAAAAGAATTGAGTCGGCAAATGGAGCTATTCTGGAAAACAACATTCCTGATCCGAAAAGAGTTCTTGATACCCAAACAGCTCGGCTTGTTTCGGACGTTCTTTCGGACAACAGTGCCAGAGCATCAGTGTTCGGCTATTCAAGCTCTTTATACTTTCCCGGCAGATCAGTTGCGGCCAAGACAGGAACCACTCAAGAGAACAGAGACGCCTGGGTTATCGGTTACAGTCCGACGATGACAGTCGGCGTTTGGGTCGGAAACAACAGACAGGAGTCAATGACACAGGAAGGAGCGGGTATAAGCGCCGGCGGTCCGATGTGGCATGAATTTATGGCAAAGGCGCTAGCGAAATTCCCAAACGAAGAATTTATTAAACCAGATTTGGCCTCGTCCTCCAAATCGATGTTGAACGGCAGTTACGACAATTCCGATCCTCACAATATACTTTATTACATCAACAGGAGCAGCGACCAGTTTGAGAATTGGGAATGGTCCGTCCGAAGGTTCTTTGGACTATAACGCAATTCCCGTTTAGCGTTTTACGTTTGTCGGTTGTGCCGCGCGTATCGTTCAACGTTAGACGCAACGCGTCGCGCCACCGTATACTGAATAACACATTTCTATTTATATCAACAGTTTTCTAAACACCACTCCCTCTTTTTTTAACTTCTCTTCCAATCCTCTTATCCTCAACGCAATTTCTTGAGCGATTAATTTGTTATCTATTTCTATTTTTATAACACCCTTGTTAACTGTATAAGAAAAAACATAATTAATATCCGCGTTTTTAAAAATTTCTTCCTTCATAAACTTGGTGAGCACTTCATCAACTTTTAATTTTAAAGCGACCTCATCTTCGATCGCTTTTCTTTTTTTGTGGAACAAACTTGTAATATTCTTAAACATCCTATTACCGCTGAACTGACGCTGATTACTACGCTGATTTTACGCTGAATCAAATACTGGCTCAGTTGGATTGACTGGATCAGCGTCCTATCAGCGTCCTATCGGCGTACCTATCGGCGACCTATCGGCGGTTAGTTAGCTTCGCAATGGCATGATCAAGTATGTCAGTTCTTTATTATTGTCGTATGGTTTTACTACCAGCGGATTACCATTACCGGTAAATTCCAATACAACCTTATCGCTGTCCATTATTTTCAACCCATCTAATAAATAATGATAATTAACCAATATCTCGAATGGATCATTCTTTAGTACGGCAGGAATAGTGGTTTCTATCTCGCCTTTATCAGAATTTTTTGATTTTATAGTAATAGCATCTTTTGAACATAAGAGTTTAATATCGGAAATATTAGAAGAAAACAATCCAGCCAGACGGATATCTTTTTCAAGGTCACTTTTTTGAACAAGCATACGAGACAAAAACTTGCTCGGTATTACTTTATTATAGTCAGGATAATTTCCGTCAATAAGGCGTGAGACCAATTCGAAATCATTATTATAAAATGATATCTGATTATCTCCTATTTTTATTTGAATATCCCCTTCTATATCGCTTGTTATTCTTATCAACTCCATGACTGTATTTCTGGGTATTATCACAGTGTAATGACCGGAATTTTTTGAATCAAAACAAACCTCCGACAAACGAAAACTATCGGTGGCCGCAAATATTAATTTTTTAATACTAAAATCAGTATAGACACCTGATAATTCCGGCCTTGTTTCTGATACGGCAATTGAGTCAGCAACGGAATAAAGCATATTTCTTAATATTTTTGATGATATAACAGTAACCGGGCCCTCTTTCAATTTTGGAATAATAGGGAAATCTTTAGAATCAAACCCTAGAATCTGTGTCTTGTATTTGTCAGAGTTGATAAATAAGATGTTATTTTTAGTGTGCAATGTAACTTTTTCGTCGGATACATTATTTATAAAATCAGAGGATACTCTTGCGGGTATGGCTATTTCACCTACTTCATCTATTTTAGCTCCTATCATACAATTAATACCAATTTCTAAATTAGTTGAAGATATTCTCAACCGGCCATTATCGGTTTTTATCAGTACATTGTTTAATATAGGCAAAGATGGATTCCTTGAGACAATCTTTTCAACTAATCCGAGGGCTCTTTTTAAGTTTTTTTGGTTTATAGTAACTTTCATGTTCGCTTCGCTAAATATAACACGAATCTACAAATTTTATGTGAATACTACGAATGGCTATTTGTGGATTTGTGTTAATAATAATTTATTTTATATAAATTTTATTATTACTATTATAGAGAGTATTTTTGTGGATAATACATTTTTGAACACTAAAAAACTAGATTCTAAAACATTATTTACTTCTATATTTTAAAAATTAACTGTTTACAAATTATTCATTAGATAAGGATTAAAAGTTGAATACTAGGGATAAATTTTTAGTATTTATAGTTCTAAACTTTTAATCAACTTATTATCAACTGTTACTGAACATACTTCTCCACATCGCTGTTGCTACCGCTGAACTGACGCTGATTACTACGCTGATTTATTGCTGAATGTTTTGGCGTTTTATCAGCGTACCTATCAGCGACCTATCCGCGGTTATTTTTCGAATGAATTATAAACACGTTCTTTGATTAAAACTAACTCCTGTTTTAACGGGTCATCAATCGACGATTCAGATCTTATTTTTTCACAAGCGTGAATGACGGTCGAATGGTCCCTACCCCCTAGTTTCTGACCTATCTCGGGAAAAGATAACTTAGTCTCCTCTCTCAATAAGAACATAGCAACCTGACGAGGTTTTACAATCTCTTTCTTACGACTTCTTTTAACAAGATCACTACTTGAAATGCTATAAAAATCCGCCACCGCTTTAAGTATTGATTGTGGAGATGTTTTTTTATAGGGACTGGTCAGATAGGTGTTTAGGATATTCTTCACCTCTTTTATATCAGGTATCCTGTTGTAAATTTGACTGAAAGCGCCGACTCGATTCAAAGCGCCTTCAAGTTCCCTCACATTCTTTTGTATATGAGTAGCAACGTAAACCAGCGTTTCGTCTTCAAAATCATAGTTTTTTTCATGGCTTTTCTGTTTTAATATCGCCAGACGCGTCTCAAAATCAGGAACACCTATATCCGCTATCATCCCGCCTTCAAAGCGAGATCTTAATCGTTCTTCTAATGTCGGGATTGCTTGAGGGGGCCTATCAGACGATAAAACGATTTGTTTATTCTTCCCGTAGAGCTCATTAAATGTAGAAAAAACTATTTCTTGGGTTTTTTCTTTGCCGGCTATAAATTGAATATCATCTATTATTAAAAGATCTAGTTGAGAATACTTGGATTTTAATTCTTCGATTGTTCTGTTCATTATTGTTTCCGTGATACTGCTGGTAAATTTCTCGGCTGATATATAAAGTATGTTTTTCGAACTGTTTTCATTCGAAACCCTGTTGCCGATTGACTGAAGAAGGTGTGTCTTACCTAATCCTACTCCGCCGTAGAGAAACAGAGGGTTATAAAGTTTGCCCAAGTTCTTGGTTACCGCCAAAGACGCCGCGTGAGCCAATTCGTTGTTAGATCCGACAACGAATGACTCAAAAGTATATTTTTTATTAAGATTGGTTGTTTGGTCTATATCCTTATCAACTTCTGGGACCGATCTCGATTCAAGCTCTCTTTCTAATACAATATTGGAAAAGTCGTGTCTAACCAACTCTGCCTTTGGACGGCCTATAGTATAACGGACCTCTCTTATCTCCGGGGCCTGGCCTCTGATTGATTCAAGGATTTTCTTGTTGAACTTGTTCTCAAGCCACTCTTTGATGAAGCCGTTGGGGACGCTAATCACTACTGCATTCTTGTCTTTAGATAAAACAGAGGTGTTTTTAAACCATGTAGTGAAATTAGCCCGTGTAAGGGACAGTTCCATTTCGCCAAGCACTGTTTTCCAAAGTTCCTCGTTAGTCATCGTTTACGCTTAATATAACACCAATCTACAAATTTACACGAATGCTACAAATAACTATTCGTGGCATTCGCATGTCATTCGTAGATTTGTGTTACATGATTACTATCACCACTCTAATAAAAAATTCAAACAAGTAAAACAATCATAACGTGCATATCTTGTGTATAACTTATACAAGTAAAAAAAAGATTACAAGATTGACCCCGCCCCTGAAGAGTAGTGTAATATCAGACCCAGACAGTAGTAAGCATAATTTTTCAACATCCTACTTTTCAAGGGCGGGGTGCACAAGATATAGTACAGAATTGACTCAGTTCTGAAAAAATAATAGTATAATGAAGTAGTTAAGGAGATATTATCTTTAGCAAGTAGAGACGAGGGAGACCGGTTCCTTCGGCTCAACGCGCGGACAATATCGGTACGGGGACGTGAAATCAACACTATATCGACCAAAAAAGAAGAAAAGAAAAAGAAAACACGGTTTTCTGGCAAGATCAAGCTCGAGATTTGGTAAGAGGGTTTTAACAAAAAGAAGGAGAAAGGGCAGGAAACGGCTAACCGTTTAATCTACTAAATTACAAATCAACTGCGAATTTACAAATTTGTATATTTGTATAGATTTGTAGTTTTGTAGATAATCATGGCTCTACCTAGAAAAAACCGGTTAACAACAAAAAAGGACATAGATAATGTTTTCAAGCGAGGAAGGACTGTTAAGGGCAGTTTTTTGTTTATCAAGGGGTTTAATAATCAGAGAGGATATTCTAGGTTTGCTTTTATTGTCCCGTCAAAATATGTCTCCCTCGCCGTAGATAGGAATAAAATAAAAAGAATACTTTCCGAAGAAATTGTGAAGACGCTCTTGCTTGGATCTGGCTATGACACGATAGTAGTTATATACAAAAAAATAGAGAGAGGACGGTTTAAGGAGTTGAGGGAAGAGTTAAAGGAAACCCTGTTAAAAATTCCTAATTCCTAATATCTAATTTCTAATAAAATACCAAATTTCCAATTTCTAATTGGGCATTAATACATTGGACATTTTGTTAGAAATTAGTAATTAGATATTAGAAATTAACAGCCATGAAAAGATCGCTATTACGTATAATTTACAGTTATAAGTATATTGCCAGAGTTTTTCGCGAAACTCGGTTTCCTTTATTTATCTACACTGACTGCAAATATTATCCCTCCTGCTCTGATTACGCGGTTGAGGCGATAAACAAGCACGGAACACTAAAGGGTTCAGTAAAATCACTTATCCGCATCTTGAAGTGCTCCCCTTTTTCAAGAGGAGGCATCGACTTGCCATAAACACTGACTAATACGGACAGGAAACGGACAAATACGGACAATTAATTTAGTCCGCGTAAGTCAGTTCTATGTCTGCATAAGTCCGTGTGTGACACTTGATTAGTATTTATAACGAAATCCTGTACCGCCCCTTATTTAACGCCATGGTCTACCTCCAGAGCATAATTCCTGGCGGTGATTTAGGTCTAACCATTATCGTTCTGACAGTGTTTATAAGAGCACTATTCTCTCCTTTGTCATTGAAGACAATTAAATCGCAGCAGTCAATGAAAATTCTTGCTCCTAAGATTGAAGAAATAAAAGCCAAATTTAAGGATGATAAAGCTGCTCAATCAGCCGCTATTATGAAACTTTACAAAGAGAACAACGTCAATCCTTTGGCAGGATGTCTGCCCTTATTGATACAGTTGCCGATACTCATAGCATTATATCAGGTATTTATTAAAGGGATTACTCCTGAAAGCGTGGCTTATCTCTATGGATTTATCTCTGCGCCGGAGATTATCCAGCACAATTTCTTGGGATTTTTTGATGTTACAACAAGAAGCCGTCTTTTAACTCTAGCTGCCGGAGGACTTCAATTTATTCAAGCAAGACAAAGCACGGCTTTGCAAGCAGATGGCGGAGGTGGAGGAAACAAGGAAATGGCGGCTTTAAGCAAGCAGATGTTGTATTTTTTCCCAATAATGATTATAATTATTGGTTGGAATCTGCCAGCCGGACTTATCTTGTACTGGATAACAACTACACTATTTTCGGTAGTAGAGCAGGGGTATATTAAGAGGAAAAGTAAAATATGATGCCAATATTCGAATTTTATGCGAATGCCGCGAATATGCGAATACTACGTTTTATATAATTCGCAATTTGTAGATTAGCATTAGATTCGTAGATTTGCATAATATTGTGAGTGAAGCGAATAAAAAATTAGACAAAGATACTGTAACATCCACCATAAAGAAGATGGTTGGTTTTATGAACATTGAGTGTCAAACTGAAGTGAGAGAAGAACCAGCTGACAACCACGGGGAGGGAGCTGTTATTGTATCTATCCAAACGCTTGATGATGCCAGATTTTTGATTGGCAAAAATGGGCAGAATCTCAAGGCCTTGGAGCATGTCTTAAGAGCCATGTTAGTCAAAGACGGCAAAGAGGGAACCGTTGTTTTAGACGTAAATGATTACAGAAAATCCAGAGCTACTTATCTGGTTGATGTGGCCAAACAAACAGTTGCGAGAGTAAGGAATACACAGAAAGCCGAGGCCTTATTCCCAATGTCGGCTTATGAGAGAAGGATAGTCCACATGGAACTTGCGGCTTGCCCAGATATAGCTACGGAAAGCATCGGCGCGGAACCACAGAGGAGGGTGATTATTAAACCCTACCAATAAAAACAGCCCTTGCAGGCTGTTTTTATTGTCCGGTTTTTAGGACATAAAGTTTGTTATCTATGTCGTTGAGGACGAAAATGGTGCCCCCTGAACGGCTTAAGGATAATTCTCTAACCAATAGATTGATGTTCGGCGTTGCGACCAGTGTTTTGGAACCATCGGTTATGTTAACTTTGTAAAATTCGTCTTTGATTTGGGTCTTGTCTGTAATTCCGCAAACAACATTTTCCTCGTCTGCCCAAACGCATTTTGAGGCGTTTGTGCTTACTTCTAGCGCGGCTATCGTGCTGTTGTTTTTGATATCTTTATAAAATAATTGGGTAGAGCCAGTATCGTCTTTAGCGGAAAATATTATTTTTTCACTTTCAGACAACCATTTTACGTTGAGGTCGTATTGATAAGAGAGAACTTTATTAAGAACCCCATTCTCTTTTAAAGTAAATAAGTCGCCATAACCGCCTTTGTCGTAAGATATTATGGAAATAAAATCATTACTGGGCCAGCTGATCGTCGCTATGCCAATCCGTGTTTTAAGCGCTCGTTTGATAACTTTTCCGTTTTTGGATATGAGTATCTCTCCTCCTTCGTCGTTGACAATCAGATATGCCGCTTGATCACCTTGTGGGGAGAAAGTGGCGGATTTGAGATTGCTCTCTATTTCACTTAATTCTCCGGTTTTTAGGTTATGATAGACCCATTTTCTATTGTTTTGTGCGTTATAGAAAGAATAAATAACCGAGTTGCCCGCCGGTGAAAGCATTGCCTCTATTATACCGGCCTGACTATTGTAGAGAATTTTTTCCGTTAAGTTGGTTGTGTCTATCTCAATAATGTCGCCGGTATTTGTTATCGCCACGATTTTTTTGGAATCGGAAAACGGTTGGATGAAAGTAGTGAACTTCCGACTGCTCAAGGGCAGAGTATTTGGAATTTTATCTTCGGAGGAGCCAACCTCAACCTTGTTGCTAAATCTGTCTGTCAGAAATCCTGCTTGCCCGTCTAAGTTTTGATTCGCGAAATTTTGGCGGGTTTGCGGCATCAAAAGATACCCCGACAAAAAGGCAATCGCGCCGAGAGTGACAAAGATTGAAGTTAGTAAAAATTTTCTCTCCATTTATATTGCGACTACTTGCGCTTGCAGCTGTTCAATGGCTTCATTGGTTGCCTGGCGGGCTTCTTCTAGCGTCTTTTTTTCCGCTGAATAAGCCATAAAAACCGAAACAATCTGCCACGGAATAAGATTTATGATTGGAACCGAGTTAGCTCCGCTTCCGACCAATATTCTTCCGACAGGGCTCCTCCTTGCCACTCTTCTCACTTTTACCAACCCTCTAGGGATTGCTCTTGCTACGCCTTTCATGCCTGGAACTTTGCGGAGAGCTTTTGCCGTCCTTAATCCCATTCTTGTCGCTGTAGCAATGCGTTGCTGGGCTAAAATGACCGCTTTTCCTACTTCTTCCGGGTGAGCTTGAGCACTCTTTAATTTAGTGTCTGTAAACCACGAAACAAGTATGATGGAAATTATAAACGGTGAAGCAAGGAGAGTGCTTATAAAAATACCTGCGCCGAATAATAAATAGGACCCGATAATTATGGTATCCGTTAAAATTGCCAAAACCAACAATAGCCCGTACTTCAAAAGAGAAGGGCGGCCAAACGACTGCCCTTTCGCGTCTAGTTGCTGGATTTGTCGTTGGATATTATAAAGCTCTTGCTCCGCGGCAAGTTCAGCAGCATATTGCTCTTCTTCGGCAAGTTCTTCGGCGATACCTTGGTTTTCGTAAGTGTTTTGGTTTTCTGCAAGTTGTGCCATTATTTACAATATACCGCTGAATTGACGCTGATTATCCCTAAGCCGTGTCTGACACGGCCGGGATCCCGGCTCTTAGGCCTAGGGACTACGCTGATTTATCGCTGATGAATTTTCAGCGTTTTATCAGCGTACCTATCAGCGACAGAGTTCCCCAGGAGTGGGGATGCCCACACTCCGAGAACTTATCAGCGGTCTAGCTTCTTAGCTTGGCCCACTCTTCCTTTGCTTTCTCTATCTCAAGTATTTGCTTTGGGTCGGAGGTTATTATTTGGTCTTCGGCGTAAGACGCTACAACTCTTATGCCGACATGATTTTGACCGACGAAGAATAGTCCGAAACCAACCCTTGCTTCCAAGAGGTAGTACTTCTCGGCATCGGTGAGATTGAATGTTTTTTGAACTATGTCTATTGCCGCCGGCGACTGCTTCATCAGTACCTGTATAGATGAGTTAGTCACGATGCTTTTGCCCTTGTCGGTGGAAAGCATGTCGTTTATATCCTGTGATATGGTGGTCAGACCAAGATAATATTTCCTGGCTCGTTTTGCGATGTTGGACAAAAAGTCCGCGCCGATCTCATATTTCATGAGCCACCATGCCTCGTCAACTATGAGAAGGCGCTTCTTCTGTTCTCTTCTTACCGACGTCCATATGTGGTTGAGTATTGAATACATTGCGATAGGTCTTAACTCCTCTTCCATGTCCCTAATACTGAACACAACGAGGTTGTTATTCAAGGAAACATTAGTAGGCATATTCAAAAATCCGGCGAAAGTTCCCGAGGTGTATTTCTTAAGCCGTATAGCCATTGATTCGGCTCCGGTCAGTCCTTCCATTATACTCTGAAGATCAGATAGTACAGGGGGTGGTTTGTTTGAAAAATCAGAATCAGGCGTGATGTCCTTTATCGCGTATGTCTGAATCAGCGCTTCGTCCAAGATTGCACTTTCTTCCGGTGTGAGCTCGCCAAGTACCAGCCGCAAAAGACCGGTCAAGTCCAAAATATGAGACTTAAATACGTCGGCCGGCGATTCATCCGACTTGGGAGTGGGAAGATCAAGCGGATTTATGTGCTGGTCGGAAGTGACGGATATTTTTACCGCGGTGCCACCGACTGTTTCGGCCAGGTACTTATATTCGTCCTCCGGATCAATGATCAATACTTGAGTACCGAATATCAAACTGCGCAGTATTTCCAACTTTACCGTGTAAGAATTATGGACAAACATTCCGCCGTTTCCCGCTAGAAATACCTCGTTATCAACCGTCAGGTCGTAGACGTATTTATCTTTTTTATTTTTTATCTTTTCAATTTTTTCAATCGGGTCCCAGAAAAGATCGCTGTTGGCGAAGATTTCTAATTTAGCCAGCAGCCGCCCCACTTTTTCCAACGACGCAATCCTTTCCTGATACTTTTCTAAAACATACCGACTCGAATGCCAGATCATTTCGTATGACGTATTCCCGTTCGGGCGGTGTACAAGAGCATCTTGAAGTGAAGAGTCAAAGTGCTTTACTGGTAGCCCCATAGTGTGGAAACCTGTATATAGCGCTTGTTTAATTTCGCCCAAAGAGTAAGCATCTTTGTCAGTAACCACCCGTAGCACTTTTAAGACATTCTCTGTTTTTGGAGAAACAGCCCCGTTTTTCATTACAGCCCAGCTTGACCCGAGAACTTGCCACAGCCGGCGATTGAGTTCTTTATCTTTTTTTCCCGCTTCAACAATACTCTCCAGCAAAGGCAGCTTCAGCGCTTCAAATTTCGGCTCCATATTTCTGAACCCCTTAATTCTTAACCGAGTGGCGGCGATAAATTCTCTCAATTTTTCTGGCGATGGGGCGTATGCTCCCCGCTTAAGAGGTGAAATATCCTGAAAGTCGTAAAACAATGAAGGCGCCAGGTCGTAAATTTTCTGAAAAGTAGACGCAAGTTCCGGGACGATATCAGTATTGGTGTTTCCGTGTTTGTCGGTTAAACCGGCAAGTAGCTCCCTCTTTCTTTTGGACACGAAATTTATTTCTTTTTCAAACTTTCTTAAGTTGTCCTGGCCGGAAATAATTAATTTCCAATAGGTTTTTTTGTGGCTCCAATCGGGAGATTTCTTCTTAGTTGACTTAATGCGAGCAGTAATTCCGAAATAATATAAGAGATAAGAAAAGTCCGCCACTAGTTTTTTTGACTTTGATACGGCATAAATGCAGTTGTGAGAAACTGTGCCGTCTCCTTCAAAGTATGCTTGAATATAGGCAGCAATCAGTTCTTTCGGCGAGTTAAATATAAAAGGCGCAACTCTTTTTGCCGCAGATTTTCCGCCCCCACCCAGACGGCTTATAATTTCCGTGAAAAGGAGACTGTTTATGGTAATTGCTCGATTTGTCTGTGAAAAAGTTAATTGTATATTTGCCAAAGCCGTTTTAATGTCATTGATTACTTCGGGATCTTCGTTTGAAATCATAATTGTACTTTTCCCAACCCACCCTTCTGAAGTTATGTAGCCGGTGATTTTTAATAGGGACTTGCTTATGGGCAGCATGCATGGCAGAGAATTTTTTCTGGATCTGGATACAAATATTTTCTGGTCGTCTGTGATATGTTTTTTAGGGAAGTCCGAGAGTAATTCAATAAGATTAATCTCTCGAATTGGTTCCGGATTAGGACAAAGTAAGCGCGGAATAGGAACATATTCCCCCTTTTTTATATTAGAGCTTTTACTGTCGGTGACTACGCCATTTTTTATCACAACCATATTATGATCCCCAGTCGTAGTAATTTCACGTCCTGACTTGGTAGTGAATTTGTAAAATACTCCCGGCGCCTTTTTTCTTGCCGCCACCGTCACCTTACTCCAGGAACCAATTAGTTTACCGTTGAATGACCAGACTTGAATTCCAGGGTTAACAACTCCCTCCAATTCAGTGTCAATTTTCTCCGCCCCCTGCTTATCTATAAGGCTGTCAACGAGCGATCCAATTTCAGTGAGTTTTATCTTTGTTCCACTTTTAGTCAGGACAGTTTCTGATGATTGGACCGACTTTCCACCGCCGCTTTTTCCGAACACGACTGCGTTGTAATTTTCTAATTGAAATCTGTCGAACAGAACCAGCGAGTTGTTGTGCGTATTGATGCCGTAGAGTATACCGTCGTTGGAAGTCAGGTCGAACGATACGAAAGGAAATATGGAAGATAACGGTTCGGTATTAAGCGAAGTGTGAACGTTGAGGCGGTCGTCATTGATGGGCATAGTAGAGGTAAAACCTTCCAGCATTCTAAATGTCGCCACTTTTGGAAAAACCAGCTGATATTCCAACATATTTCTCAGTTTGCTTTCCGTTTCATCAAGCTCTTTTAAGCTGTTCTCATAAATTGTTATGTAGACGCCCAGTTCGAAAAATTTATCCGTTCCTTGCTGGAGTCGGTCTCGCAGGTTCTCTATATCGTTTATCGCCGTCTCCAGTATTGGGTCTCGTACTTTTCCCTTGGCTGATTCTTCCATTGTTTGGGCCTCAAGGCGGGTAAGCTGGTCCCTTAATTGCTTCAAAACCGTCACGGTGTTTTTGGGCAAGACGAATATTGAAATATCAAAGACCCTGTCCAGATTAATGACAGGAGAGAACCAGTTTGTTTGCAAGTATCGGGGATAAGTCGCGAGGAAAATTGTCCGGGCGAACTTATCCCCTACTTGGATGTGGGAAGAAGCAATGTTAAAAGCCCCAGGAGCGAGATACTCGGATAGTTTGTTCTTTGATTGTGGTTGTTGGTCAGGCATAGTTTTTAACACATAAAATATAGGAACCAACTTATAAATTTCTAATTTCTAATATCTAATTTCTAATAAAATTTCTAATGCCTCAATGTCCAACGTTTTAACTTTTTTAAATTTGACATTTAACATTTCATTAGAAATCAGTAATTAGGAATTAGATATTCTACCTTGTGTTTTTTGCTTTATAACTTTATTTTTCAGGGTTGTACAACCGGTAATATAAATTTTTAAGCTCTTCGTCTTCAAGCGCTCTTATCTTCAACCCTAGTCCTATAAGACCGCCGTAGACGAGCTCCGCTCTTTGTAGCAGTTGGTTTTTGTACGTGTTGAACTGTTCGTCGGTCAGTTCTTTAGGAACGACTTTCGGATTAATTATTCCTTTCAAGCTTTGTATCAGTCCAGATACTTCCGGCTTCTCAAAAATATAGAACGGTATAACAACATAAAATTTCTTGGACATTATATTGGACAAGCTGGACAGTTCTTTGACAAATCTTGAATATTCAGAGGCCTGTATTTTCATAAGTTCGTTCTCGGTTGATTCAGCGACTTGATCAACTGTCTTTAGGTATGTGTCTATATTCAACTCTCTTGAACTAACAACTATCTGAAGCGGGAAGTCGGCCGAGTTCAGAAACCTTTGGAAACCCTGAAGTATCGCGATTTGCTCGTCTGCCGACCGTAATTCAAAATTTATGGAGGAAACCTCTAGAATCATCCGAAGAGAACCGTTTTTTAAAATGACAACACCTTCTCGGATGTCGGTGATGGGGACTAAGTTTTCGGTTGATTGGTTAGCCATAATTTGAATGCTGAATGTAGAAAGTCGAAAGTAGTTATTTAGAGCTACTATCCACATTCCACGTTCTACTCTCATCACCTTTTCGAAATATATATCGCTTAGGGTTTAGCAGGTATGACAGTAAGTAAGCGATGTAATTGATCAACGGCATCCCGTCTATTTTCAGGAAGGCAAGGGCTAGAAATATACCGGCTACCGGTATGCCGAAAGCAAAGAACAGGAAACTAAGCTGTAGTACCATAAATAAAAGAAACAATATTGCCGCTCCGCCGGCCACCCACAGGAATTGCTTCAAAGTCAAAGGCCCGACTAA
>Ga0210057_1005050_pt1 | contig 17158 bp, 20 predicted proteins | sample CryGeyCG2114_010_2_FD_183968 | JGI IMG/M metagenome (GOLD analysis project Ga0210057, IMG submission 183968) | Groundwater microbial communities from aquifer - Crystal Geyser CG10_big_fil_rev_8/21/14_0.10 (SPAdes) (version 2) | ecosystem: Environmental > Aquatic > Deep subsurface > Groundwater ...
GAGTTATGGAAATGGCTCACCACCGAATACGACAACGCTCCCCCAGACGTACAACAAAACTGGAAAGATTGCGCAGACGGCAACTTCCACTTCACCTTCGGTTCCACGGTGCGCCACAGTGGCGGCCGCCCGTATGTGCCGTACGCGGATCGGGATGGTTCGGGGTGGCATCGCGACGCGGGCTGGCTCGGCAGCGTCTGGGGTCCGAGCTTTCGGGTCGTGCTCGTCCGCAAATAGGTGTTTGGCGATTGACATATTGCCTTCCTCTTGAATTTTGAACTTTGACCTTTGATATTGCGCGCATGTAACTGTGAGTTACAAAATTCGTCATTGCGAGCAAAGCGAAGCAATCCAGGAACTACGGCGTCATTTTCTGGATTGCTTCGCGCTCCAGTAGCTACAGCTACGGCAGGCACGGCGCAATGACGACAATTTTAGGAATCTAGCGACTCACATCACAATAGGAGTTCAACTCTTGCCTCTCATCCCTGTTGGATGATCTGCCGTAGGCACGAACGAAGGGAGACAAGCTCACGAACTACTGCGCTAATCCTGCTACTGCGCTAACTTTAGTTATGCACAGTTTTGGTTTGCATGCGACTCTTGTGTGCTACAATTAAATACCGATGGAGATAAATCAAAATCGGGTAAAAGTGAAAGAGAGAATCGGGCTTTTGCTTGACATAGACAACACACTTTCGGCGACATCCAAGTCGTTTTTTTCTTTTCTTGCCGAGCGTTTCGGAGTGCCGGATGGTGAGACAGTAGAGAGCCTTTTTGCGCGATACCAGTATTCTTGGCGGGTGCCTATGTGGCAAACAAGGGAAATAGAGGAAGTCTCCGACAGCCTTGAATACTCAAATTCGCATCATCAAAATATGGAAGTTATAGAGGAGGCAAGACAAGGCGTGTCAATGCTACGGGGGATGATACCAATAGTCGCTTACATAACCACGCGCCCCGAAGTCTTGAGAAATGCTACGGAGAAGTGGCTCGCCAAAAATGGCTTTCCGCTCGCGCCTGTGGTGATGCGCCCTGACTCTTTGCATAGAAAATCAGGGAATGCTTGGAAAGTGGAACAGGTGAAGACACTTTTCAAAGATAGCATTGGCATAGTGGACGACCATCACGATGTGGGGAGAGGGCTAGCTGATGACTATGATGGTACGGTATTCATCTTTGGAGGACGCGCGCCGAATATCTGTTCAAACAACACAATCCACTGCCCCACGTGGAATATGGTTGTGGAAAGTCTGTTCTCGTTGTATCCTGAAGGCTTGCAACATGGAAATATTCAAGAACTACGAGACACTGGCAACTACTCCACTCCGCAGGGACGCGCTTTCTATAATGGGGGCGGGACTATCCGCGATTGACACAAGAAAGGCAATTTTGCAAAGTGTCTCTCTTCATAATGATTTGCTAAAGGTGGCGGGAGTTCAGTACGACCTCAAAGTGTATAAACAACTGTATATCCTCGGCGCGGGGAAATGCGCGGGTACAGCCTCAGAAGCGCTGGAGGAAATATTGGGCGATAGGATATCTGGTGGATTGGCGCTTACGATAGGTAGTTGCCCCATACTCCGAAGAATAAAGGGTGCATGCGGAGATCATCCAATGCCGACAGAACGCAACGTGCAGGCGACAGAGGAATTGCTTTCTATCGCAAAATGCGCGGATGAAAATGATCTTGTTCTCATGATTGTGTCTGGCGGAGGCTCAACACTCCTATGCCAGCCAGACAGTCATACTTGCCAATCTGAAGCCGAACTCTTGAAGTGTCTTTTCAGGAAGGGAGCTACGATAAACGAGATAAATATTGTGCGGAAACATCTGTCTCTCGCGCGCGGTGGATACTTGGCGAAGATGGCATATCCCGCCACTCTGCACGCGCTTATATTTTCTGATGTGCCCGGGAACGATATATCTTCGGTGGCATCGGGACCTACCACTCGCGATTTGACTACGACACAAGATGCAAGAAAAATACTTACAAATTACGCGACGGAAGACTCATGCGGATTTGATGGCGAGAGCCTAATAGAGACTCCAAAGGAGGATATTTACTTCGCGAAGACAGTGAATTCGCTCATAGTATCAAACAACGTCGCGCTTCTCGCCATGCTAGAGCAAGCCAAAGTGCTTGGTTACGACGCCAAAATAATGGATGATAAGATGGAAGGAGAGGCGCGCGACAGAGGATCAGATCTGGCGCGACAGATAAAAGAAGGCAAGCGAGGCGAGGCGTTGCTCTATGGTGGAGAGACAACAGTTACATTGCGAGGCGAGGCTAAAGACAAGACATGCACCCTAGATTCTTGCGGGGGAAGAAATAGAGAGCTCGCGCTCTCTGCGCTGTCCTCTCTAGGTGAAGACACGCTGGTGATGGCTCTCGCCTCCGATGGGCGGGACAATGGAGACATGGCAGGCGCGATAGCTGACAAGCCTGCGATAGATAATGCTCAATCGCTTGGGCTCAATATGCACGAATACTTGGATGGCAACGCGTCGGGTACATTTTTTCAAAAGATTGGCGCGGAAGTATATACGGGTGATACAGGTTCCAATGTATCCGACTTGACACTTTCACTAAAGTCTAAATAAAGTGTACAATATATTCACATGAATATTACTGACGAACAAGATACACAGATATTGCTTCCAAAGCCGATACTCTCTTTGCCCCTTGCGATATTGGTGGCAGGGATATTGGTGGCAGGTGCGATCGCGTGGACAAATGGTAGTGGAAATGTGGCATCCGTAGGCGAGCCAAAAGAGGATAATCTCGTGGCTACTTCTATTCCGGTCATGCCTATATCATCCGCGGATCATTACAGGGGCAGTCCGACCGCGCCTGTTATCGTGCTTGAATTTTCAGATACAGAGTGCCCATTTTGCAAAAATTTTCATAGTACGATGAGACAACTTCTGGCAGACGAGCCAGAAAAGGTGGCGTGGGTGTACAGGCACGCGCCTATCCTAGGACTTCACAAGAAAGCCTTCACGGAAGCTGTGGCAACGGAATGTGCCGCCGAGCTTGGCGGAGACGATGCCTTCTGGGATTACTTGGATATGCTTTTTGAGATAACGCCTGCGAATGATGGATTGGATTTGGATCAGCTCCCCGAGATCGCGGTCTCGGTAGATTTAGACAGAGATACATTCTTGGAATGTCAGAGTAGTGGTCGCCATGATGAGAGGATAGAGGGGAATTTAAACGATGCACTGGCGGCAGGTCCCGGCTCTACACCTTGGAGCGTGGTCATGACTCGTGATGGAAGCGTCATGTATCCGATATCGGGTGCCATGCCACTTTCTGTGATGAAGCAAGTAGTGAATGTGGCGCTCGCAAAGTCTGTGAAGTAGCGCATGAGTACGATTCTACAGATTGTATTTGGTATCTTCGTGGCAACCCTTTTCCTGTCTTTTGTATTTGTGGCAATTAATATCCCTCTGGTTATCTCTCTACTTATGGCTGGTGAGATTTGGCTCGTTCTGACAATGTTGCCGTCCCTTTTTTTGGTTGATTTCTCTCCGATTGTTTTTGTCATCAATGTTGTAAACGCGCTTTTGTTTGGTTTTATTATAACGCTTATAGTGGCAAGGAGACTAAAGCGAGGGTCACTCGGTGCGGGTGTCGCACTAGCGATCGGGTCAGGTTGTGGTGCCTGTGGACTCGGCGTGATGTCTGCTCTACTAGTATATTTGGGCATGGGATGGATTTTCGCTATTCTGCCTCTTGCCGGCGGAGAATTTGCACTTCTCGGTACCCTGATACTACTTTTCGTTGCCCACCGCATATTAAAGGAGTACCGAAATGGGTCTACTTGCTCTTCCGCGTGAAATAGTCTATAATTATAAATGTGCCTTCGGGCGCTTTTTAATATGAACAGATTTCTAAACTACCTAAAGGATACAAGGGCTGAAATGAAGCATGTGGCTTGGCCTAATACTCGCCAGACAGCCGTCTATACAGGTGTAGTTATCTTGATTGCCGCAATCACGGCGCTTTATTTATTTATCTTTGATACTATTTTTATTCGCATACTAGAGCTCTTTATCGTTCGCTAGACTCGCATACTTTTAGTTGCAAATCAAATTATGGCAAAACAAGAAACAGATCAAGGTAGGAACTGGTATGCTATCCATACCTATTCAGGTTATGAAAATGCGGTAGTGCGCAACCTAAAGCAACGCATTGAATCTTTGGGTATGGAAGACAAGATATTCAATGTTCTTGTGCCTACGGAAAAAAAGATTAAAGTCAAAGGTGGAAAGCGCGTTACTCAAGAGGAAAAGATTTACCCGGGTTATGTGCTCGTGGAAATGATGGTAACAGATGATTCTTGGTACGTAGTCCGAAACACCCCGCGCGTTACGGGATTTGTGGGCTCTGGAGTACACCCTGTCCCACTTGACCAATCCGAAGTGGACGAACTGTTCAAGCGCATGGGTAAGGATGACACCACTCACTCCATGGATCTGGACATCGGAGAATCGGTGCAGATAGTGGATGGACCATTCAAGGACTTTGAAGGAAAGGTGGATGGCATAGATGAAGGGAGAGGTAAGGTTAAGGTGCTTGTATCCATGTTTGGAAGGGAGACTCCTGTGGAGTTGGACTTCCTTCAGGTACAAAAACTATAATAGAACTCTTGCATAACTGGCGCATTTGCACTGGTTTCAGAATTTTGTCTCCCGCGACGTAGGTCTGACTACGTCTTGGTCGCCAAAATTCTTCCAACCAGCACAACTGCATCCAGCTCTGCAAGAGCTCTAATGAAAGACTTGTAATTCGGAAATGTGCTTCTCGTTTTCGGATCTAATTCTTTAAACAAACAATATGGCAAAAATCATAAAAAAAATAAAACTGCAGATTCCAGCCGGCAAAGCGACACCGGCACCACCTGTCGGTCCCGCGCTCGGTCAGGCTGGTATAAACATAGGGGACTTCGTTGGTAAATTCAACGAAAGGACGAGAGAAATGATGGGGGACATTATCCCTGTGGAAATCATGGTCTTTGACGATAGAAGCTATGAATTTGTCTGCAAGACTCCGCCAGCGTCTCGCCTCATACTAAAGGCAATTGGTGTAGAAAAAGGTTCCGGCACGAACCTCACCAAAAAAGTGGGTAAGATCACGCGATCACAGATACGCGAGATCGCGGAGAAAAAGATGCCCGACCTAAACGCAAACAACATAGAAGCGGCAATGAAAATGATAGCAGGTACTGCTCGCGCGTCCGGCGTAGAGGTAGTAGATTGACGGTGAGCTTGTAGCTTACAGGATCTAGCTTGTAGCTTGAAGGAGTTAGCTTTCAGCTCATAGCTTGTAGCAGTTGAGGAACTAGGAACTAGCTTGCCTGCCCGACAGTCAGGCGGGTAGCTTTTAGCTTTACGAGACGATGTTTGCAAACCACACCGCTCGTCAGAAGCTACAAGCTAAATCCTACAAGCTATAAGCTCAATAGAAGCTAAAAGCTCGTTTAGTAGCCGGAGAATTCTTCGGTGAAGATGTGTTCTGGGGCGACATCATTTGCGCGCAATGTTTGGTATGCTTCACGGATTGGTTTCTGCCCCCCAGCCATATAGTAGTGGATAGTCATTGGAAGACGTCCATGGATTTCTTCGTACTCATTTCTTGGGACGAGAGAGACTAGTGTGGTAGGTAGTTTTTCTCCGGGCACAGTGATGATCTTGAAATCAGGAAACAAGCGTTCAATTTCTTCCAGCTCTTCTATGTAGGGGGCACGAGCTCTTGTTTGGGTCTTCCATAGCAAGGTGGTGGGACGCAAAAACCCCCCATCCCTTTTTGCGGTTCTTATTATTGAAAGAAATGGAGCGACGCCGACTCCACTCGCCACAAAAGTATATTGATCCGGAAGTTCCTTTTTGGAAGGGATAAAATTGCCAAAAGGTCCAGCTATGTATACTTTCTCGCCATAGTTGCAATCAAGTAGATATTTTTTGTAAGGGCTCTCACCTCTTCTGGTGAGGAGAGTTAGTGAAGAGTCGTTTGGAACAGAGGCTATTGAAAACTCTCTACCTTTTCCGCGCGCGTCTATACCATCTCCAAGATTTGATAAAAAGACTTCCACAAACTGCCCGGGTATAAAATTAAGCAATGATAAATCGCTGGCTTGTATAGCGATTTCAAGAGTATCTTCTGCTACTATTTTGACATGTTTTATTATTCCATTCATTTGGCTCTCTATTAACTACCATACGACCATACGTTTTCGGATGGTCTGGATAAGTATATTGTAGGTTGTATCGGTCGCATGAGCAAATCTCTTGCTTTATTCCCAAAAGCATGGCGATAGATGTACAAACTTAACCAAAGGAATTTTAGTCTGTATAATATAGTATATGTTTGAGATTGAAATAAAATCCCTTTTGGGTACAAAAGATGTTGCCGATCTCTTCAGAGAGAAGCTTTTGGCAGATAACGGTGTGGTGAGATCGGGGGGTAGTTCGCAGCTGAACCATTATTTTGAAGGGGGAGAAAATGAGGCTCTCTATATTGCCGTGTCGCATCTCTTTTCAGATGAGAAAAAAGAGCGACTACATAGAATGTTAAAGAGTGCCACTGCGATCTCCATAAGATCAAGAGAGTATAAAGGGGACGTTTTTTTTGTAGTGAAGACGACAGTGGATAGTACAACAAGTGAGAACGGTACGGCAAGGGAAGAATTTGAGGAGAAAGTAGAAGCGACGCTCGCGGAACTAGATAAAGTGATACTGGACTCAGGATGGAAGTATCAGGCAAAATGGTCTAGGGTTAGGGAGGAGTATAGGAAAAATAGTGTGACGATAACAATAGACAAAAACGCTGGTTACGGATATCTGGTAGAATTTGAGAAAATGTTGGACGATAAGGATGATAGTGAGATTGCAAAAATAGAGTTGCGTGCCATGATGAAAGATTTTGGACTGGAAGAACTCCATGGAGACAGACTAGCGAGAATGTTTGCACACTACAACGCAAACTGGAGAGATTATTACGGAACAGACAAAGTATTTACCATTTTGTAAAAAAAATATGTATTTAGTAGACAAGGATATAAAAAAGGCGATCAAAGAAGGGGCGGTCGTGATCAAGGACTTTGATGAGGCTAGGCTAAACCCTGCCTCGTACGATATCTTGCTTGGCAACAAATTCTTCGCCACCGACCCGCACACCACTCCGTTCATAGATCCGGTCAACAAAATATTTACTCCCATGCATGAGATAAACATAAAAGATGGAGATTATTTTGTCTTGCACCCCGGATTTTCAATACTCGGCTATTCGCACGACTTTTTCGGGTCGGATAAATATTTGATACAATTAAACGGCAAGAGCTCTTTGGCGCGCATCGGACTTTTGGTACATGCTTCCGCACCTATTATAAATCCGGGACATTTTCTAAACGTCGCTCTGGAGCTTTTTAATCTAAACACGGTCCCCATACTTTTGCGCCCGAAGATGCGCGTGGGTCAGCTCACCTTTTCTACACTTTCGGACGATACAAATAAGTCATACAAAGAGACGGGAAGATACGTAAAGAATAATATCGCCGGTTGGCTTCCGGAACGCGACCACTTTGTTCCTCCAAAGACTAGGAAAAAGATAAAGGGGGAGATAAAAGGGGTCTGACCCCTTAAATCTAGGGGGTCTGACCCCTTTTATCTCCCCCTTTTCTTTATTCATTGGAATAAGAGAAAGTACAAACATATGAATGAAATGCATCCGGAATATCAATATTTAAATTTGTTGCGCAATATACTAGAAACCGGTTCACGTAAGGTGGACAAAGGGACTGGAGACGCATCCTATTCTCTATTTGGGCATCAGATGCGCTTCGATCTTTCCAAAGGGTTTCCGTTGCTCACTACTAAAAAAGTATATTGGAGAGGGGTGAGAGAAGAACTTTCTTGGTTTATACACGGAGACAATAATGTTTACAATCTTTGTCGCAAGGAGGTGCATATTTGGTGCGATTACCCGTTTCGTTATTATAAATTGGCAGCGGAGAGAGGAGAAGTGTCCGAGATGAATAAAGATGTGTTCAAAGAAAAATTTGAATCTGATGATGATTTTGCCAAGAAATGGGGGGTGCTCCCCAAGGTTTATGGCGAGATGTGGAGAAAGTGGCCAACAAGGTCGGGGAGAACGATTGATCAGCTTTCTTGGGCTATAAAGGAGATAGTGGAGGACGAATCCTGCCATAACGCGATTGTGAATGCGTGGAATCCCGAATATCTCTACAACATGGCGAGCGAAGAAGACGCATCTCGCTTTCCGATATGTCATAATATGTATCAGCTAAACGTCATAGACGGGCGTGTATCGCTTCATCTCTACCAACGTTCCGCGGATCTCTTTTTGGGCGTGCCTTTTAATATCGCGAGCTACTCCCTACTCCTGCACGTGGTGTCCAAAATAACGGGATACGCGGTGGGCGATTTTGTGCACAGCTTTGGCGACGTGCATATATATGAGTCGCACTTGGAGCAAGTAAAGGAGCAATTGGAGAGGGAACCGACACCTTTGCCTACCATAACAATTTCAGACGATTTGAAAAACATTGATGATTTTGCCCTTGATAAGGTAAAATTGAAAGGTTATGACCCCCACCCCACCCTCAAAGGTGACCTATCCGTAACAGGCGGATACGACGAAGCCCAAGCTAAAAGAAGAAATTTATGATAGTTTCAATGATAGTGGCAATGGACAAGAATCGTGCAATTGGAAAGCATGGCGGTTTGCCGTGGAAGATACCGGCAGAGCTTGAGTATTTCAAAGATGTTACGATGGGTAAACCTATAGTGATGGGACGCAAGACCCATGAGTCCATAGGGCGGGCACTGCCGGGGCGCAGAAATGTAGTGGTAACACGGCAGGAGAATTACAAACCACACGGGGATTGCATAGTGGCTCAATCTATGGACGAAGCCTTCGAGAAGCTGGAAGACGAAGGTGTGTTGGAAGGTACTCCGGATGAAGAAATATTTGTTATAGGTGGAGCAGAACTTTACCACACCGCCTTACCAGCCGCCGACCGCATCTATATCACCGAGATAGACAACGAGTTTGATGCCGACGTGTTCTTCCCGGAATTTGAAGAAGAACTCTTTGAAAAAACAGAAATCGGAATGGTCGTGGACGAAAAGTCTGGGTATCCCCTTAAGTTTGTTTTGTACACTAGAAAATAGATGAAAGACGAAATCATCCACACGGCAGGAGTGGTTGTGCTTAAAGGAAATGATGTTCTCTTAGTACGCCACGAAAAAGATTCTCGTCAGATCCTATCTCTATTTGTTTGAAAGAGTTTTCGGAAGATATGTAAATGGAGAAACATTCTTCTCTATTATTGTACCCACTGTCTTAATTCCATGCGAGAGGTCGTATTGCATTTGTAAGTTCATCCAGAATTGTGGCGTTGTGCCAAAAAATTTGGCAAGACGGAGGGCTGTATCTATCGAGATTGCGCGCGTGCCATGAACGATCTCATTTATACGTCGAGCAGGTACACCTAAATCCTTGGCAAGTCGGTATTGCGTAAGTTTTAGTGGTCGCAAAAACTCCTCTGCAAGAATCTCGCCTGGATTGATAATTGGAAGTTTGTGAATTTTCATAGTATTAATGATAGTTAAATATCTCTACATCATGCGCGCTTCCTTCTCGCCAGCTGAAACAGATACGCCATTCTCTGTTGATTCTAATACTGTATTGTCCTTTGCGATCTCCGCGAAGTAGCTCAAGATGGTTTGCTGGCGGGATACGTAAATCGTTTACAGTTACTGATGCATCGATCATGAGAAGCTTCCGCAAGGCTACTCTTTGGATGTTGCTTGGTAGAACTTTTGATCTAAAGTTCTTAAATATCAACTCCTCCTCTTTTGAATGAAAGCTTTTGATCATAGAGGTGTCTTAATAATAACGCACCGCGTTATTATTTGTCAAGTGTTCTTATCAATAGTATATTGATCAACATCTCGATCAGGAGCGTGTCAAAGAGAAAATTTTGGAGTATAATCTAAAGCAAATGTCCACGAGGTGATTTTACAAGCCGAGAAAATAAATAAAACTATGATCTAAATTTTTGTAGTTCAAAGTATATTTACCAATTCAACCTATGCAATCAATATGGACTACAAAATATTAGAACAAACTGACCACGAAGTATATAAGACAGTGGCAGGAGAACAGAAAAGGGAGGCGGACGGACTGGAGCTCATCCCATCGGAAAACTATGTTTCTGTTGCGGTACAAGAAGCACTCGGTTCAATCTTTACCAACAAGTACTCGGAAGGATTTCCAGGCAAGCGTTACTATGGCGGACAAGAATACACTGATCAAGTCGAAAATATTGCCATAGAAAGAGCAAAAAAAATATTCAACTGCGATCATGCAAATGTCCAACCGCTCTCCGGAGCGCCAGCTAATATGGCGGTCTATGCCTCATGGATGGAGCCCGGAGACACCATTTTAGGGATGGATCTCTCGCATGGTGGGCATCTCACTCACGGTGCGCCGGTGACGCTCTCAGCCAAGATATATAATTTCATTCGTTACAAGATGAAAGATGTGGAAACAGGTGAGATTGATTACGATCATTTGAGAGAGCTTGCACTTAAACACAAACCAAAAATTATTCTCGCTGGTTTTTCTGCTTACCCGCGAGAGTATGACTATCAGAAGTTTGCCGATATCGCAAAGGAAGTGGGCGCTATGGCGATGGCGGACATGGCACACATTGCGGGACTAATCGCAGGTGGTGTGGCAAAAAATCCTTTTGACTTTGGTTTCAATGTTATTACAACCACTACTCACAAGACACTACGTGGTCCAAGGGGTGGAATGATTCTTTCCAAAGGCGTTGTTTCAAGCCCGCTTAAAGCGCCGGAAAAAACATTGGAAAATTTGCCAACACTCATTGACCGCTCCGTTTTCCCCGGTTTCCAAGGTGGACCACATATGCACCAAATTGCCGCCACAGCAGTCGCTCTCGGTGAGGTGATGAAGCCGGAGTTTAAGGATTATGCTTCCCAGATTGTAAAAAACGCCAAGGTGCTGGCGGACTCTTTGATGAAGAGAGGCGCGAAACTCATTACAAACGGAACCGACAATCACTTGATGCTGGTGGACGCGGTCTCCTCTTGGGGCATAGACGGGAAAGTGGCAGAGACCAAACTAGACGAAGCCGCAATCACTCTCAATAAAAACGCAATCCCCGATGACACCAACCCGCCCTTTAGACCATCCGGCATAAGGCTTGGAACTCCGGCTTGTACAACGCGTGGGATGAAAGAGGGTGAGATGGAGATAATCGCAGACTTTATAGTAAGAGCGATAAAAGGAAGAGAAGACAAGGAAGAGACGAGGAAGATAAAAGAAGAGGTGAGGAATCTTTGCGAAAAGTTTCCGATACCGAGCTTTTGACCCCTTGTCAGGGAAAGGGTGTATATGCAACCTTTCTCGCATTATATGCAAAAACAATGTGTATATAAACCAGTTAGCTGAAATATTCCTTTTTTTCTGGGCTATCGCCCAATTGTTTTAAAAAATTTTCAAATTTCTTTTTCTTTATTTATAAGGGGAAATATGGTGTTTCCTCCGCTACGCTACGGAAACGCTTTTTTGATGAGGGGAATATATGGAGTTCCGCCTATCGGCGGAACATTTTTATAAAATTGACCCAACCTTTCAAACACGCTACAATACAACCAGTGTAACTATTACATTTTACCGGTATATGAAACCAAACATTTTAAACATTGGAAAGAACCTGAAAAAAATCCGTACCGAGAAAGGTATATCGCAAGATCGCCTTTCAAAACTTGCGGATGTCGCACTCAACACCATTGTTACTTTGGAATCGGGAAACAACGGAAACCCGACAATCGAAACAATGACAAAAATTGCGCAAGCACTTGAAGTAGATATTAACGATTTAATGAAATAACTATGGGAGCGAAAACTCAAAATAAAAACCGAGAAATCACTTTCATTGACCTGTTCGCCGGAATAGGTGGTTTTCATTTGGCATTTCACAATGCGGGCGCAAAATGTGTTTTCGTAAGCGAATGGGACGAACACGCACGCCAAACATACGAACATAATTTTAAGAAAATTCAACCTGAGCTTTTCAAAAAGGGTCTTTTTACGGAAGGAAAAGAATTATTTGCAGGCGACATCACCAAAGTGGATGAAAAAGAAATCCCCGACTTTGACATTTTGACGGGTGGCTTTCCTTGTCAGCCGTTCTCACAAGCCGGTTTTAGAAAAGGTTTTTCAGACACTCGCGGAACACTCTTTCACGACATCGTGCGTATCATAAAAGAAAAACAACCAACCGCATTTTTCTTGGAAAATGTAAGGCACTTGTTGAATCACGACGACGGAAAAACTTTTGAAGTCATTAAAAAAACCATAACCAAAGATCTCGGATATTCATTTCATCACAAAATAGTCAAAGCGTCCGATTTCGGACTTCCTCAACACCGCCCCCGCTTGTTCATGGTCGGCTTCAAAGATCCGAATGTGGAATTTGAATTTCCCGAACCGATCAAACTCGAAAAAACCATGTCCGACATTTGGGGCGCACCTTGTGAAAAGAAAATCGGATACACACTTCGTGTGGGTGGGCGCGGATCAAGAATAGATGATCGCCACAATTGGGACTCATACATGGTTAAGGGCAAAGTTAAACGACTTTCACCGATTGAAGGAAAAAAGATGATGGGCTTCCCCGATGATTTTGAATTTCCTGTTTCCGACATGAAAGCAATGAAACAACTGGGAAATGCGGTTGCGGTTAGTGCAATTCAAGCTGTCGCTCAACAAATTATACAATCACTAAATACCTATGATCACAGGAAATAAAGGAGAATGGAGCGAGTTTTACACGTTTATAAAACTGCTCGTCGATAAAAAAATTATTGGAGCCGATGAAGATCTCGAAAAAATCGAGGCGGTCTTTTTTCCTGTTTTGAAAATAATTCGTGAAGAAACAGAAGGAAAATCGGAATACGAATTGCAAGAAGGAGAAAAGGTAAAAATCCTACACATTGACGGCGAAACTACAATAGTGGATACCTCCGATTTGAAATCAAAAGTTGTCGAAGTATTTGCGGAAATCAAAGAAAAATCACAAACTTTTTCCGTTCCGCTTGCGAGCGAGCTTTTTGAACGCTTTGGCATAAAAACACTCAACGCCGGAAATGCACGAAAAGAAGATTTAATTTTGAAAGTCCATGACCACACGATAGGGCGAGATCATGAAATCGGATTCAGTATCAAATCAAAGCTCGGTTCACCCGCAACTTTACTCAATGCTTCAGGAGCAACCAACTTTACATATAAAATCACCGGGCTTGATGAACGAAAGATTGAAGAAATAAATGCAATTGATACAAAGGCAAAAATTCGCGACCGCCTCTTTGCGATTCGTGAAGCGGGCGGATCGTTTGCATTTCACGGCGTTGATTCGGAAGTATTCGAGCGTAACTTACGAAAAATCGACACAATCATGCCGGAAATCGTCTCGGAAGTTTTGCTGGCTTACTTCTCTGACAAAGGTTCAACTTTTCCGGAATTATTGCAACACATGCACGATGAGGAAGTGCAAATTTTGAACTTCAAACTTTCGACGGAAGACTACGAATACAAAATCAAAGCCTTGCTCAACAACGCCGCTCTTGGAATGGTTCCGGCAAGTGCTTGGGACGGCACTTTGCGGGCGCATGGTGGCGTGATTGTTGTTCGTGAAGACGGCGAAATCGTTTGCTATCATCTTTACAACGCCGAAGCCTTCCGAAATTACTTGTTCAAAAACACACGCATGGAATCGCCGAGTGCGACACGCCACGGCTACGGAACAGTTTACGAAGAAAACGGAGAGCTGTTTGTTAAATTGAATCTTCAAATTAGATTTGTGAAATAATCATACCTCGACAGGATTAACAATCCAATTTATGAAAATACTCTCACTAGAAATCAAAGATTATCCACCAATAAAAAACCTCAAGATCGAAAATCTTGGGAATATTGTAATTATTGCTGGTGCAAATGGCTCTGGAAAAACGCGCCTAAAAAATGCCCTAGTTGCAAGTCTACAAGGCACACCATCAATGAGTATCCAAATCAAAGCCACTCGTGACGAAGAAACTACAAGTTTTAGTGGAGACACAATCACCGCACAACAAGGGCAACAAAACCAGATCCTGAATAATTACATGAGCAGTCGCCGTTTTGGACGAGGAAGGTATGTTGGATCCTTAGTCCAAATTGATTCTCAACGGAATATCCAAACAACAAAATACAATCAAATTAGTTTTCAAGTAACTGATCCCGATGATCAAGAGACACCAAGTAATTTTTACTATCAAAATTTCACAAATCGATGGCAGGATTTCATGAATTATGTTCATCAGAAAGTTGCTGCTCACAAAAATAACCTTGCAGAAGCTGTAGAAAGCAATCCCACAATGACTGGCTCAGATATTCTGAATCAACACCCACACCCACTAGAAAAATATAAGGAAATTTTTGCTCAACTTTTGCCCGAAAAAGAACTACAGGATATAAATCCAGCATCACCGAAAGAGTTTCAGTATAAAGACGCTAATGGACAGGTATTACCATTTAATTCCTTGAGTTCGGGCGAACAAGAAGTTGTAAAAGTTATTTTCGACGTAGCACGAAAAGATATTAAGCACTCCGTGATTATTGTTGATGAGCCAGAGTTACATCTACACCCAACGTTGACTTTTAAACTCATCGAAACCCTCAAAGCAATCGGCGACCATACAAACCAATTTATCTTTTTAACTCATTCGGCGGACCTAATTTCAACCTACTATTCAACTGGCAACGTTTATTTTATTGATGCGGAACAGACGGGAAGCAATCAAGCACACCAACTTAGTCAGCTGAATCATAGCCATAAAGAGCTTGTACAATTAATCGGTGAAAACTTAGGACTGTTTGCCGTTGGCAAAAAGCTAGTTTTTGTCGAAGGCGAGGATTCAAGCATTGATCGATTAACTTACCATGCAATTGCTCAAAAATTCCTACCAGAAGCAAAGATCGTTCCTGTTGGCTCAGTAGAAAACGTAATAACTTTAAACGCATTTGAGCAACAAATTCGAGAATCCATTTTCGGCATTGATTTATACATGATTCGCGACCGAGATGGACTTTCTCAAGAACAAATAAATGCGATTGAAGGTGGTGGCAAAATTAAATGCCTGAAAAAACGTCATATCGAGAATTATTTCCTTAATGCCGAGGTTTTATTCAAAGTAGCAGAAAAATTATACCTCACGACCACAAACACAGACCTCTCTCAAGACTTCATTGAAAACAAACTTAAAGAAATAGCTCAAGAATCGCTTGGCTACAACCTTTTACAAAATACAAAAGAGTTTCTTGCTACAAATCATTACTTTAAAATTCCAACAGTAAAAGATTTAGACAAAAAGAATCTTGATGAAATCAAAGCCGCCATCATAGCAGGCATTAACGATTCACTAACAGAGTTGTCAAATGCTCTAACGGAAGCGACTATAAATACTTGGTTAGATGAAGAAAAAAAGAAATTGGAAGCAGCTTTAACAGACGATACATGGGTCAATGAATTCCATGGAAAAATTATTTTCTCAAAAATCTGTAGTGTCATGGGCGGTGAACTTTTACAAGTCAGACAGGCATACGTTGATACCGTTCTTGAAGAAAAACCAGAAGTGTTTGATGAAATAAAAGTGATCTTTGAAAGTTTTAAATAGTTTTAGAAGTTTGAGGGAGGGGCAATTCACCCCTTTTGTCCCCCTCTTGCCCCTCCCTCAAACAGAAATAGGAGTTTTGGGCTACGGGCATTCACCCCTTTAATTCCCCTCTGCCCTTCGCCCAAAACGGAAAAAGAAATTTGAAAATTTTTAAAACAACCGACTATCGTCGAAAAGAAAAGGAATACATCAGCTAACAGCGTGTATGCGGTTCGGGCTTTCCCTGAAAGCCCTCTCCCATATTGCTCCCTACGGTCGCAACATCGCATATACGCGAACGTTATGACGGAATTTCGCTTCCCGCCCGAACGACCACCGTTCAGGTCGGGCAGGCACACATTCCGTCATAATGCCCGCGCTTACAGCACTGTCATGCAAAACTTTGCTCCGTATAACAGTGCTTATGCAAAATTTACTTCCAAAAGCAAAGCTTTTGTCGTAAACTTTGCATAAGTGTGGGCGTTATACGCAACCTTACTCTACCCCTTTTGCTTTTAAACCTATGAAAACCAACGGTCCATGGAAAATCAAAGATAGCCAAGTAAAGTATAAGAACCCTTGGATATCCGTGCGTGAAGATCAAGTCATCCGTCCCGATGGAAAGGATGGTATTTTCGGCGTCGTCGAAATGGTGGCAGGCGCTTCCGTTTTGCCGCTTGACGATGAAGGTTTCGTATACCTAACAAAGGAATTTCATTATGCAATAGAGCAAGATAGCGTTGAGGTCGTCAGTGGTGCTATTGACGAAGGCGAGACTGCACTTGAAGCAGCAAAACGAGAATTAAAAGAAGAACTAGGTGTTGAAGCGGATGAATGGATTGATCTGGGAAGAATGAACCCTTTTACCACTGTCGTGAAGTCGCCCGCCACCATGTATCTTGCTAAGGGAATTAAATTTTCAGAAGCAAATCCCGAGGGCACGGAAAAAATCGATTTAGTCAAAATCAAATTCGACGACGCCGTAAATATGGTTATGAACAGTGACATCACGCACGGTCAAAGTTGTGTTCTTATACTAAAAGCGTCAGAGTTCTTACGAAAGCAAAAGGGGTAGAATAAAACTCGCTCCTTTCAGTCGCGCCCCGCGGTGCTCTCCCTACACTTCGTTTCGTTCGGGTCATATAACAAGGGATATACAATTCGGGGCTCGGCTCGCCACTCACCCAAATTTTTCTCACGCTACGCTACAGAAAAACTTCGTATATCCTCAACATTAGTCGAGTTTTTTTAAATACTATGCCAAAACCTTTTGACATTGGGGTATTCCGACTTTCCTGTGGGTAGTTCCCCTCCCCCTAGCCAGGGGGAGGTTGGGAGGGGGTGGGTTGGTGGTGCTATGTGGCTTAAATATAACCCCACCCCATCCCTCCCCTAAATTAGGGGA
>Ga0210057_1005051_pt1 | contig 17156 bp, 22 predicted proteins | sample CryGeyCG2114_010_2_FD_183968 | JGI IMG/M metagenome (GOLD analysis project Ga0210057, IMG submission 183968) | Groundwater microbial communities from aquifer - Crystal Geyser CG10_big_fil_rev_8/21/14_0.10 (SPAdes) (version 2) | ecosystem: Environmental > Aquatic > Deep subsurface > Groundwater ...
GACTAAAAATAGTTTATCTGCCATCAAATGCAAGCTGGATGAATCTCATAGAAAAAGTATTCTCACGACTTGAAAAAGACCTCATTAGAAACAGCAACTTTCAAACAGTACGAGAAATGATGAGTGCAATTGACAACTATTTCAAAAATGAACAATCATTTATGAAGTGGGGTATTTAACTTATTGTTAAGTACTCTTAGATCTCTTATTAATTTTTCACAAAAATTATGTATTTGTGATTCTTTTAAATCTTTAAACCTTAGATCAACATTTCTGAAAGCTAATCTAAACATTTTTTGTGTATTTTCTTTTTGTATTACTCCAATTACATCTTCAAGAAGTATTACTACATTTTCTTTTTTCTTAAAATTCTCAATCTTAATCTTTTTCATCAAAAAAGAGAGATCATAAATATCTTTGAATTCTTTTCTGTTAATAAAAGCGATAGATTTCCCAACAAACAATCTTTCTGGAAAATATAATCTGAGTTCTCCTTTTTTAATTAAATTATCTGGAATATCTACAAAATCTACATCAATCTTACTATATATTTTCTTATAAGTCTCTATCTCTAGTTTAATGTGGTATCTCTCTGTAGAAGCAAACTCTACTTTAGTTATTCTATAATCTTTAATTATTTCCCTCTCTTTTAAATTTTTTAATATTTCAGAAAAATATTTTCTAATTTTTTCATAGTCCTTAACAAAATGCTTTTCAATATCAAAATCCAAGTCTTCAGATTCTCTGTGATTATTTAGATAATAAAGAGAAAGTGCAGTTCCTCCTTTGATAACTAGATTGAAAGGATTATTTTTCTCTACTTCTCTCATAAACTCTTTCAATATTTCTAAAACCTTGACCATCTTTAGACTCCATAAGTAGCGTAATCAATTTTCTTGATATTTTTATTGGTGTCACATTTTGCAAAAATCCTGCCATACCTATCATACATCTGCTCCCATATATTTTTTGTATAATTATTTTTTGTAATAATTGTATCTTTTTTTATTTGTTCATTTTTTGCATAATTCAATCCACTTTCTTTGTTTTTATGTATATCGCAGTTTCTTATTGATTTAACTCGGATGAGCTTTAATGTTTGAGAACCTATTTTTATTTTACCTTCTACCTTAGTGTTTATAACTTCTATTATCTTTGGATCAAAATACCACCCATATCCGTTGTGTTTAAGTGCTTCTAATCCAGTTATATAATATGAATCAAAAGTGTCAAGAAATGTCCTAAGTCCTATATCTTCTTTCCCGTGTTGTATCATTTTATCCAATACATTCAACTTATCTTTTATTTTTCCTCTAAAATACCTCTTTTCGTTATCATTTAGTTTTTTTACTTGATCTATTTTTTTGATAACTTTGAATTGAACTGGTTTGAAGAGAGTTGGAACTACTATGCTCTCCCTTTCGGCTATCCAGTGCAATAATTGCGAGTTCATAGGATAATTATATATCCTCTAATATATAAATGTTTTGGCAAATTTAAAGAGTTATGATTTGAAAAGTTTTGGAAATAAAATAAAAAATAATAAGTAAGTGGGTTACCTTGTACGCAAAAACTGTGTGCTACTTCAAAAGTCAAAAATTGACTTAAAAAAGTTGTCCGCAACTATTGTACCTCACCATAAAAAACATATAAGAACCTGCAAGATTCAACTTATACTTGAGGCTTCATCTTTTCTTGTTTAATTATTTTAATAAAAGAATTAATTAACACATAGAATAATTTTTAAACAAACATTATTATCTTTGTAGTATGATTAAAGTGATTTTTAATGCTGATGATTTTGGATATAGTTATGTGTTTAATGAGAAGATATTAGAATTCTTGGAAAAAGGATTCATAAAATCACTACAGTAATGGTTGATTTCATAACAGAGAAACAAAAAGAACAGGTTGAAAGACTTATTCAATTAAATAATCAGAATAAAATAAGTGTTGGATTGCATGTGGTATTTGACTTAGATAAATTATTCTCTCTTCAAGTTAAAGAGCAATTTGAAAAATTCAAAAAGATTCTAGGGTTTACCCCAAGTCATATTGATTATCATAAATATATAGATAATATTAAGTGTATGAATGCTGTAATTAATTTTGGGGATGAACATAATTTGCCTGTTAGATATATGAAAGTAAAACCTAAAACTAAACATACAACTCATCCTGTGATTGAGACTATGTCTTTAGATATATTTGAAATTAAAAAAAGATTAAATCAAATGAATGATGGGGAGAGTTGTGAAGTGTTATGTCATCCTGGAGAATATGATTCTGATTCAAAAACTAGTTTTAATGAAGAAAGGACTAGGGATTGTGAAGGGATTATCAAATTACAAAATTATTTTGAAACATATAATAACTATATTAATATTAGTTATAATGAGTTATGAAACTATTTTTTATATAAATGAATAGCATCTTTTGATTTATCAAGATTTCTTTTTCCAACAGAATAATTTTAACTCTTTTACCCACTCACTCAATTGGCACATAAACTCTTTCACTATTTTCACTTTGATTAACTTTTTTCTCAATTATCTCAAAACCAATGAGCTAGATATTTGTCTCTTTTTTCATAGTAGATACGATATAACTATTTATATAGATCTAAATATAGATCTAAATATTTAGTAACTACAGAAAATAATTAAAAATCCACATCAGAAAGCTAAAGTATTACGAACAAACGTTAACTATATAAATCTCTGAGTAATTCTCTATTATATGGGGAAGAAGATTATTGGGATATTATCTATTATATGGATATTAGTTTTAATTCCAAGCTTAGTTCTTGGTGCCTCTTTTGAAAGAGAATTTACCGAGATTAAAAAAGGAGAGGTTAGGACTATGATACTTGAAGATTCTTCCGTCTATGAAGTAAAATTAGTTTTTAACAAATATCTAGATAGTGCGAATCTAGAAGTTCAAACATTCACAGAACATCCAAGAGGAATTAAAAATCCAGAATTAAAAGATAAGATATACAAATATATAAATTTCAAAGAATCAAGATTTAGTTCTCAAGACTTAAGTTCGTTTGATTTCAAATTTAGGATATCTAAAGAATGGTTTGATATGTATAAAATAGATAAATCTACAATCAAAGTTTACAAATATAATAAAGGGATATGGAGTATAGACCCATACACATTTGAAGGGGAGGATGGAAATTCTTATTATTATAAAGTGTCCTCATCACCATTATTATTTCTAGTGACAGGAGAAGAAAATAGTATCGTCCCAGAAAAAATAGAGAAAAGAGAAAGTGTAGTTGTTGGGAGTGCTGTTGGGGATGGTAAAGAGAAAAGTGAATCCAAAAGTTATACATGGTTATTAACAATCTTAATTATAGGAGCAATAGTATGTTTAGTGTTCATATTTTCAGGAAAGAAAGACAATGGTGGAAAAGAAGGTGAGAAAGAATATAAGAATCCAATAGTTTCAGAGATGCAAAGATCAGGATTGAATGTTTCTGAGGAAGAATTGAAGAAAAATCAAGATCAGTTAAGAAGAGAGTTGAGGTTGTGATTAACATATAACACTCATCTAATGATGTTTATTTTTATAATTAACATGATACAACATCACAACACCAAAAATAAACATTAACCCAGATAATATCTGTCCCATTGAAATAAAATCCAAGAATAATCCTATCTGTGCATCAGGTTCTCTAACAAATTCTATTAAAAATCTCAATCCTCCATATAAAATCCAGAAAGTCCAGAATAAAGTACCCTCTTTAAGCTTTTTATTTTTACTCAATCCAAATAATATAAAGGCATTCAAGAGGTTTTTTCCAGATTCATACAATTGTGAAGGATGTCTACACTCCCCATCTCCAAAATTAAAGCACCACCATACATTTGTTACTCTTCCATAAAGTTCTCCATTGATAAAATTACCAATTCTACCTAAGAAAAGAGCTAATGCTAATGGAACAACAGAAATATCTGCTAAATGATAAAAAGAAATTTTATTTTTTCTACAAAAATAATATCCTATAAGAAAAGCACCAAGTAACCCTCCATGGAAGCTCATTCCTCCTTCCCAAACCGCGAATATCTTAATCGGATTTGAGAAATAAAAAGAAAAGTTATATATTAATGAATAAAACAATCTTGCACCTAGAATCCCTCCTAATAGGATATATACAAAAAAATCATAAACTTGTTCTTTAGTTAGTTTAGAATATTTTCTAAAATACCATATCCCAAACGCAAATCCAATAACATAGAATAAACCATACCATCTAATTTGCAAAGATCCCAAATTTAATAGTACTGGATTTAAGTTATATGTAAACATGATATATTGATTTAACATAATCATTTAAATATGTATGTACAATCTCTCAAAATATGAATTTAAGAGATTTATTGTTAAAAAAAGAAGAATTACCTATTCTATGGCAAACTACTTTTTGTGTACCAATATATCCTAGATTATTAGAAGAAGAAATTGTTTTAGACAGAGAAATTGCTTTAAGAGTATTTGAAAAAGCTACACAAGAATGGTTTGAAGATTTAACCACATATTGTAATTATCCAGAAGCTGAGAATAGAGAAAGTTTTAGAAGAATTTTTCTAACAGAAAGACCGAGTATAGTTGAAGAATTTGGGATCCCTAAAATTAATAATAGAGAATGGAGTGCAAACGTGAGATATAATGCACGTGGTTTTGTAAACATTTTTAGTCCTGGTGGAGCTAATGGAGGTTCATTAAATTTTGATCCGGATCAAGATATGTGTCAGAATTTATCTCATTTTGAACATGGGAGAAGAACTTTAATAAGATTCCCAGAGGAAAAAGCAAGAGAATTTGCTATAGAAAGAGAAGTACAAACAGATTATGTAGAAGTGTATACATATGCACCTCATAATATAGATACTTATCCAATGGCATTATTTCTTAGAAATTGGGCAATCTTATATATTAATGAAGCTATAAAAGAAATATTACATAAATAACCATCCTATTCCAAACCCTCTAAATATTTCTCAGTCTCCATTGCTGTCTGGCATCCTGTACCTGCCGCGGTAATAGCTTGTCTATATCTCTTATCTTGCACATCTCCTCCAGCAAAAACTCCAGGGAGATTGGTATGAGTAAATCTATCTGTCTTAATATATCCCAGTTCATCCATTTCTAATTTATTGACTGCAAACTTCGTGTTAGGGATATGTCCGATTGCCAAGAATACACCTTCACAAGAAATATCTTTAGTTTCATTAGTTTTAACATTCTTTATCTTAATTCCAGTAACTTTCTTTCCATCACCTAGAACTTGTTCAACAACAGAATCATAGATAATGTCGGTTTTATTATTATTAAAAAATTTGTCCTGCATTATTTTTGAAGCTCTTAGTTTATCTCTTCTATGTACCACAGTAACTTTTGGACAGAATTTAGTTAAGAAAATAGCTTCTTCCATTGCAGAATCTCCTCCTCCTATTACAACAACTTCTTTCCCACTGAAAAATTGACCATCGCATACTGCACACGTAGTAACTCCTCTTCCTTTATACTTTTTCTCTGAATCTAATCCTAACCATCTCGCAGAAGCGCCAGTTGTTATAATCAATGATTTTGTCTGTATCGTTTCTGATTCTAATTGGATCTCATATCCTCCATCTATTTTTTTAAAATCTTGAACCCATCCATTAATAAATTTTGCACCAAATCTCTCTGCTTGTTTTTTACATTTTAGAACTAAATCTGGACCTTGTATTCCTTCAGGGAATCCAGGGAAATTATCTACATCTGTTGTTAATGTTAGCTGTCCGCCATCTTCTGGACCGGATATAACTAATGGATTTAGATTAGCTCTTGAGGTATATATGGCGGCGGTACATCCCGCAACTCCAGTTCCAAGAATTATTACATTATGCATTATATCACCAATCTAGGATTTTGGTTATTGTTTTTATAAAGGTTGTGGAATGCTTGTTTTCAAACCGAGAAAATTTTATTTAAACATGTTCACTTATTCTAACAATAGAAAAAAAGTAGAAGAACGAATCAGATTAATTTTAACAATTTTACGAAAAAAAGAAACATTTATATATTTGGACAATTGTCCACTATTATGAACATACCTCTAAAAAAATGGACATATTAAAATACTTTATAGAAGAACCTGAAAGAGAGTTTCATATACGAGAAATAGCTAAAATCATCAATAAATCTCCTACAACTATTTCAAAATATCTTAAACATTTAGAAAAATCTAATTTATTAATCTCAAGAAAAGAATATAATCATATATTATTCAAAGCAAATACAGAGAGTGCACAATACAAAGATGAGAAATTAGCATATAATATTAGGAAAATAAGAAATTCGGGACTAATAGATTATTTGATTGAGCAATTTAATTATCCCGAAGCTATAATTTTGTTTGGCTCATTTGCTAAATCTGAAAATACTAAGAACAGTGATATAGATTTATTAATTATTTCTTCTTTAAATAAGCAAATAGAATTAATTAGTTATGAGAATAAACTGAAACATAATATACAAACATTTATAGTATCCAATAATGAAATAGATAAAATGAAGACAAAAAATAAAGAACTTCTCAATACGTGGTTAAATGGAATTCCGTTATATGGATTTTGGGAAGTATTCAAATGAATCTTGAAGTTTTTATTAAGAGAGGCTTGGTAAAGAGATCTTCTCAAGATTTCTCTTTGGTTAAATCTATTATATCTACTTCTAAACTAGATATTGAATTTCTCAATACTCTAGAAATAAGTGAAGTCTCTGCAAGAAAAATAATGACTAATTATTATGATGTACTTAGAAGTTTGTTAGAGGCTATGGCCGCTATAGAAGGTTATAAAATATATTCTCATGAAGCTTTTACATTTTTCTTGAAAGAAAAAAAAGAAGACATTCTTGCAGAAAAGTTTGATAGATTTAGAAAGATAAGGAACAAAATTAATTATTATGGGAAAAATATTTCAGTAAATGAAGTTGAAGAAAATGTCAAAGAAATTAGAAAAATGATTAAAGAAATTAACAAAAGATTAAATAAAAATTAATAACTCCTCAAACAATTTTAAACTTTTGTTTTGGTGATTTTTCTGGTCAATTAATCATTTCCTTGCCTTGAATATTATTGATGGAGGGATGTTCTTAACCATCTTTGGGATATAATCCTATAATCCTCTCCATGGATCTGGATATTTATTATTGTCTTCAGGTTCTAAAATTTTCTCAACTTTAAATCCAATCTTAATTAAAGGATTAAATAATTCAGATATAGTATGAAAATAAGTCAGAAATCCATCAGTATCTAAGAATTTCCCAGTTTTGAAATAACTCCTCTTCACTTTCATACTTTTTGAGGACACCACTCTGAAAAAAGGATGATTTAAACTGAAAACAAAAACTCCTTTCTTTTTCAGAACCCTATAAACTTCAGAAAAACATTTTTTCAAGTTATTTGAATATTGTAATGCAAACGCAGAAAATACTATGTCTTGACTATTTGATTTAATCATATGTAGATTATTAAAACTACCATTATTAAATTCAATTGAGGTTTTACTTTTCTTTGCTAATTTACGAGCAAAATTAAGTTGTTCTTTTGATTGGTCAAGTGCAGTGACTTTTGCTCCTTGTTTTGCAAAGTAAATAGAATTTTGTGCTCCTCCACAAACAATCTCAAGAATATTCTTACCTTTAATATTCCCCAAGAGTTTTAATGTTTTTTCTGTTGGACAAGAGAGCCCATAATGAACATATGTAACAGGGATTTTACACTTATTTTGATAGTGATTAGATGTTTTCTCTCACCACTCTTTTATTTCTTTTGTCATTCCATCTTCCCAAACTCAACTTCTCCATTAACTAATTTAGATAATACATTATTTAGCTCAGAAATCTTAACTCTAACTTGTTTAGTGGAATCGCGATCACGAATTGTAACTGCGCTGTCTTCTAAACTATCAAAATCAAAAGTAACACAATAAGGAACTCCTTGCTCATCCGCGCGAGCATATCTACGACCTATGCTTCCAGATTTGTCAAACACACATATAAAATTATTTTTAACTAAATCGAAAACTTTCATAGTCTGGTCATTCAGTTTATTAACTAACGAAAATACTCCTACTTGAATAGGAGCTATTGAAGGTTTAAAATGAAGAACTTTATTTCCTCTCTTCTTGTCGTCTTCATAAGAAGAGTCAACAACCCCTAACAAACTTCTATCCGTACCAAATGCAATCTCTAATATGTGAGGTGTTTCTTTCTCCTTATCCCCCTGAACTTGAAGTTTTACTTTAGAATATTGTTCATGTCTCTTCAGATCATAATCTGTTCTGTCATGGATACCACAGAACTCTTCCCATCCCAATGAACTCAAATTGATTTCCAAATCCCATGCATCGTCTGCATAAAATGCAATTTCATCTTCAGTATGCTGTCTCAATCTAATTTTAGATTCTGTAATTCCCATCTCTAAAAATAATTCATAAGCAACCGATAAAGTCCATGCATAAGCTTTGTTCTTAAGATATTTTTTCTCAATAGCATCATCTATTGTTATATTAGTTATTTTATCCTTACCATCCTGTTGTGTTTTTGCTAATAAGAAAGGTAATTTTTTATCCTTAACATCATTGTAAGGACTAAATCCATCCTTCTCTCCTTTAAGAATAAATAATTGTCCTTCTGCCTGTGTGAACTCTCTCATCCTTACTAAAAATTGTCTTGGAGAAATTTCATTACGGTATGCTTTACCTATCTGGAAAACTCCAAAAGGAAGTTTGTCTCTGAAAAATTTAAGATAATCTTTGAATGGTAAATATGTGGTTGTTGCAGTTTCAGGTCTGTTGTATACTTCTGTATCAACCCCAACTTGTGTTTTCATCATAAGATTATGATCTTTGAGCTCTAAATTTAGAGGAGATCCACACGAAGTGCATTTTGCTTTATTTTCTTTTAGGAATTTAAGATAATCGCTTTTTTTGACACTTTCTTTTGGATATATTTCTTTAATGAATTTATCCACTCTGAAAAGAGAATTACATTTTTGATTTGAACATTTTATTAATGGGTCTGTAAACCCCTCCAGATGTCCAGAAGCTTCCCAAACTATCCTTGGCATTACTGTTGGGCATTCCACCTCCCAAAAATCATATTTTGTAAAGACTTTTCTTATTGCGTTTTCAATATTGTTCTTGAGAAGTTTCCCTAGAGGACCATATGTATAAAATCCTGCCAACCCTCCATATATACTTGGCTCTGGACCATACACAAATCCTTTATCTTGCATGAATGTTGTAAGCTCTTCAAAATCTACCATGTTTATTGTTTGTTAAGAGGATTTTATAAATGTTGTTAAAATATTTTTCAGATTCTAAATAATACTAAAAAGTAGTCATATGAATATCTAATAGTATTCATTACAACCTATCTTCTAACCTTTTCAAATGTTTCTTCAATTTAATTACAAACTTTGCTCTTTTTAACTCCTAACATTATTTCTTACCATACTTAACAACATCTTCTTTCTCTAATTTGAATCCTTTATCTATTAATTCTAATGCTTTTTTGTAGGTTCTAGGTAAGGAGTTCTTTATCTTTTCTTCTCCTTTTTTACCAAATCTCAAAATAATTGTTGCACTATTCTTAATTACTTTTTCTTCATCATTAGGAAAATACTTTAGTCTATCTTTATAATAAATTATTTTGAATTTGCCTTGTTTTTCCAGATCTTCAAGATATATCTTCAAATTTTTAATCTTAATTTCTTCAATAACTTTGACTTGTTTAGTACTAACAACTTCTTCTTCCCATAAATGTTTTTCAGAATGGAAATCTTTTTTATCAAGAACATATAAAGATCCTTTAGTTCCTTTATACCATTTGTTAAATATCCCTTTTTTCTTTCATAGAAACAAGGAACTCCTTTGGATTTTTTCCATCCAGCATATAGTGAACCTTCTCTGTTGATAAAAATAACTGCAAAAGCAGGCTCTAATGTTGCATAGACATATTTCTTTCCAAAACCATTTTCTTTTGGCTTTAATACTTTCAAGTTAGGTGTTTTTAATCCATGGAATACATATTTCATCTTTTTTGTTCACCTCATCAATCATAAATCTTATTTCTTCTGAAATAAATAAAACATGAATTGGTATGGTTTGATTTTTTGAGAATCAAGATACTTAATCCTAATTACTGGTTTAAAACCTAATTCATCAAGTAATTTTTCATCGTTAATAATATTAATTAAATGTTGTGAATTTCTATCTATTCTAGAATCTGTTTTTCTCATCTCTGCAACTTGATCAAAATGTTCATTGGCTAAATAAAATCCATCTGGTTTTAATAATCTGCTAATTTCTCTAAGTGCTTGTCTATAATCTATGCTTAAATTATCAAGAGTCATTTCATTGGAATGAACAACATCAAAAAAATTAGATTCCAAATCAATATGTTCGGCAGAACTAATTATTTTATGAACTCTTGGATATTCATCATGTTCAAAATTCTTTGAATCCGGATCTAAGGAGTACAAATTTTCAGGTTTTAGACCATAATAAAGTAAACCTTGACAAAAAACAGAACCCAACCCACATCCAACATCTAAAACAACTTTATCTTTTACATTTTGAATTAATTCTTTAAGAATAGGATGAATAGACAGAATTACATCATTTTTTTCTTCTTCAAAATACATTTGTAATATGCCTGATGCAGGACTATCTCTATGAAAACTTGACAATTCATCCTGATTTTTACCACTTGGCGAATTATTAAAATCCATAATTTAAAGAGATAGATGGAATGTTATAAGCTTTTGCCCCTTATTCACAACAATTAAGAAAATTGGATTTAATCACTCAGCCGGTCTTATGATTCAATTTTGCTCTTTCTATTGATGTTATAGCTTTTGATCTCTTTGCTTTTTCATCCATTTGGTACTGAAATTTGGAACGTTTTTCTCTTTCAAAATCTAAAGATTCCAACAAAGAATCTGTTTTTGAGGAGATTAATTCAAGTGCATTTTCTTTAATATCCTCATATTCTTCAATTAATCCTTTCTTCAGTTTATCTCTAGCAAAAACAATCAACGCATCAGCTGTTACTTTATGACTTATTTTATCTCCAACTTTATAATTAATATTTAGTAAAATTGCATTTGCAATATAATACATAGAATAGTAAGAAGATACTATTACCCAAAGATAAGGTTTGTATTCTTGTGTCTCTAAAGATAATAACTTTTGGGATGTCTGTAAGGATAAATCACAATTCTCAATATACATCTCTTTAGCTGTTTCATTTGTCTCTTTCTTTAACAAACCATCTGATAAATATTGTTTTACATTTATTTCAGCTTCCTTAATTCTTTTATCACTAAGCATTTTTCAACCTATAATAATTTTCTATCCCATATAATATTATATTATTTTTTATTGCTTCTTTAATAACATTTGATTTCTTTGAGTCCTTCATTCTTATAAACTCTTCTTCTGTGAAAACCAAAACGTGAGTATTAATAGGAAAGAGAGAGGTAATATTGTGTATTTTCTCTTCAAAATTAGTATCATTCGAAATAAACATAATGTCAATGTCTGAAGATTTTGTAGATTTCCATTTAGCATATGAACCAAATATCATAAAAACAAATAAATTAGATTTAACCTTTGTCATAATCTCTTTGTATATTAAATTTAGATTTTTATTTTCTAATAATCTATATCTTCTTTTATCTTCAACATTGTAAATTTCTTTGCCATAATAAGATTCATTTAATTCACATAATATACTTTTCCCAACTACTCTTGATAGAAGTATATTCTTTTTAATCAACCTTTGTGTTGCCGTATGGGTAATTCTATAATCTGATTTTATTGCTTTAGATATCTCTCTAATTGTTTTAGATATCTTTTCTTCTATAAAAAGTTCTACTATTTTGTTCTCTGTTTCCATTATGTATGTTAATACATATTATTATGTATATAAATATTTCTATTCCCTTATTGATTGTAGAACCGTTTCATCTCTTCTTATCTCAAATATTTTCTCCTAGATAAAAATAAAGTAATTCCAACTACTAACACAATCACTCCAAACAAAGTAAACAAATAATTTCTATTAAATGTGTTTACTAAATAACCCATTAACCAAGGATTAAAAATCCAGATTAAGCTCATCATCCATCTGCCTCTTTGATTCACTAAATAACTATACTATATAAACTATTTCTATAATTAATAGACGGTACAAAATAGGAAGTTTTATAAATCTGTACCGCCTACCTTAAACATGGTTTATATAAGAGAGAAAGTGTTGAAAGGAAAAAAGAGATATTACCTAGAGCACTCTTTCAGGCTTCCAAACGGAAAAATAAAGAAAATTTCTAAGTATATTCAAGATTACAAGAAAAAAGATGAAAAAAGTATAATAGAGAAATATACTATATTCATGAAAAACAAAGAGAATACTGTGTTAGCTAAATTTGCTAGTGTAAATTATAAGACAGATAGCATATTAACAAAAACAGAGATAGAAAAGTTAGAATACATGAAACAGGGATACAAAAATATAATAAAAAAACTAACTAAAAATCAGTTCAAAGATATATTAGATAGATTTACTGTAAATTTCACATATGAATCTAACGCAATTGAAGGAAACTCTTTAACATTAAAAGATGTAACTATCATAATCAGAGAAGGAATTATTTCAGAAAACACTGAGTTAAGAGATGTTTATGAAACAGTCAATACAAGAGATGCGGTAGAATTGATGTTTAATAATAAATTCAAGATAAATGAGAAAGATATAATTGAATTACATAAAACATTAGTTAAAAAAACAGGAGTCAATTTTGGATACAAAAAACTTCCAAATTTCCTGCTGGGAAGAAATGTAAAAACAACCCCTCCTGAGAAGGTTGAAGAAGAAATGAGCAAACTTATTGAATGGTATAATAATGATAAATCAACTCACCCTCTAATAAAAGCTACATTATTTCACGGAAGATTTGAAAAAATACATCCTTTTGAAGATGGTAATGGAAGAGTAGGGAGGATGTTAATTAATATAATTCTATTAAATCATAGATATCCTCCTTTAATTATAAGAAAGACACAAAGAGTTAGATATTTCCATGCTTTAGAATCTTTTGATGATGGTTATGATGGAAGATTAGAGAGGTTTATTTTAAACAGTTGCAAAAAAACATATAGAACTTTCTTTGAAGTTTATATTAAATACATATAAAACTTTATAAACATTTAACGAATAATCAAAAGATGGCTCTTTTAGAAGTGTTGATTAATTATATAACTCATTTCACATATCTTGCATTAATATTAATGTTGATGGCTGGGACAATAGGAATCCCAATCCCTCATGAACTTGTACTCCTGTTAGCGGGATATTTTGCATCTATTGGAATACTGAATTTGTTTTGGGTGATACTTATATGTATACTAGCATCATTATTATCAGATAATATCAGTTTTTGGATAGGAAAAAAGAAAGGAGTGCAAATATTAAGGAGTAACCTTGCACAGAGGATATACTTCACCCCTAAAAGATTAAAGAAGATAGAGAATTATTTCCATATCCATGGGGGAAAAACAATTTTATTAACAAGATTCATGTTAGGATTTAGAGGACTAAGTTTTATATTTGCTGGTTCTTCTAATATGAGATGGGGAACGTTTCAAAAATATAATCTCATAGGAACTATAATCTGGATTCCTTTTGTTATAATTGTTGGATATCTTTTCTCTTGGACAATTATACTTTTTTGGAAATATTCAAGTTATATAAAATATATTATGATACCTTTAGTAATAGTCATTATTGGAGGGTATTTGTTTGTGAGAAACTTTAGAAAGAAAAATAAAATAAAGATTTCCTCTGAAGAAATTGAGTTTGAAGAAAGTTTAAACTATTAGAATAGATTAAGTTTTTCTCAACCATTCAACCTCATCATTAGTCAGATCTAACTTTTTAATAATTTTATCACATTTCTTAACTTCAAACATCTTTTTGAGATAAAATAAATTATTAATAGCAACCTTAGATGAACTATGAGTATGAGAAGCTAACTTAGAAGCTATACTTTTTCTTTTCGCATATTTGTTACCCAATATCCACATTGTAAGAGGGCGTGATGAACGTTCATAACGAATGAACTGTCTCTTACTACTTTCTTTAGAGATAGAAACTCCAACTGACATGAATGCATCCATATACACTAAAAGTCTCCAATACATTGTATTTCTTATTCTTCCATTGGATATATTTGCTTTGCTTAATGCATCATAACCAAATGCAAGTTCATTCCCAGAATATTCTTTAGGGATATTCTCATCCAGCCACATGAAAACATCATCTAATGTTTCTTCTATATTATTGAAAGCATTTCTTGCAATCTCTAAATCTCTATTCTTTAGAACATTCACAAGAGCGTTCATCAGAGATAATTTTTTCTCTCTCTGTGATAAACTTATTACGTTTTCTTCATTTATTTTTTTTGAATATCTTCCTACAATCTCTAGATCATTAATTGCACCTCTTAGATCTCCTTGAGCTTTTCTGGAAATAGTTTGTAATGAACCCTCATCACATTCAATTCTTTCATTATCACATATCTTTTTTAGAATCTTAACCATATCCTCATTTTTTAACATGTTCAAAGTGATTACTTCGCATTTTTTAACAAGAGATTTCAATTTATCTTTATATGCATCATTAGCTGTCATAATAATAGGATATTGTGATTTTTCTAAAACTGAAACTAATCCCCCTACTCCTCCTCTATCATTTGTTCCAGAAAGACCATCAACTTCATCTATAAGAATTAATTTTGGTACGAAAAATAAAGATTGTTGCCCCAAAACATTCCCGATTATCTGTTCAACACTATCTTTATTTCTTTTATCTGAAGCATTCACTTCAAAAAGTTCATAATTAAGTTCTCTTGATGCAGCAACAACCATAGAAGTTTTTCCACATCCCGGAGGTCCGTTTAGAATTAATGCTTTTTTCTTTCCTTTCTTGTAATCTTCTATGAATTTCTTAACTTGTTGAACTGCTCTATCCTGCCCTATCATCTCATTAAGATTTTGCGGTTGGTACTCTATTGTCCACGGAGCCATAATGTGAGATAATGTTTTGGGGTTTATTAATTTTTTGGGGTGACTCTGCTCTCTTATTTTGTGGTCACCTTATCCTTTTTCTTAATAATTTATACTCTTTTAATATTAACTCTATTATTGGTCGAATGTTTCCTTCGTTTTGATAAACTCGTAATGCTCCATAATATTCTTGTCTTCTATTAAACTCAATATCTACTGGAGGAAGTCCATGTTTAATTAAGATATTATTCATCAAAATCCGTCCAACTCTCCCATTGCCGTCTTGGAAAGGGTGTATGTTTTCGAATTGGTTATGGATAACTGCAGCTAATAAAATAGGTGAATATTTATTTTTATTCTTATTATACCATTTAACTAATTCTTTAAGAAGAGTCTCTACTTTTGAGGAATCAGCTCCTCTGTGAACAATGTTTCCAAAACTGTCTCCAATAACAACTTCCATACCTTTCTCTCTAAATTTAGCTGCAAAGGATTTAGTATCTTCAAAAACAATATGGTGGATTTTCTTTAGGAAAGATAGAGATATAATTGTTTTTGTAGCTCTAATGTAATTAATTGCCTCCACAACTCCTTTAGATTCGTGTACATCAGATAATGATTTTTTTGGAGTTTTATTACTACCTATAAGATCCTTTACTTCATTAAAAGTAAGTGTAGATCCTTCTATAGCATTAGTGTTATAAGAGAAAAGTTGTGAGAATTGTAACCATTGTTTTTCACTTAAGTGATATATTTTGAAGTCATATTTCTTTTCTAAATTATCTAATTGTTTTAATTCCTCATTTGATAATACTGTTTTTAGAGGATCTCTTATCTCTTGATAATTTTTGATTTGATCTTTTATATATTTCTCAACTTTTTTTCTTTTCAACCTAATTTCTTCCTTAGACAGATTTTGTCCTAGGTATCTTCTTATTTTAACTACATCCCCATTATCTCTAAAAGAATTAACTAGATAATATTTAATATTTTTGCCAGACTTTCTTTTCTCTAGGAACATATATTATTTTAGGTGACCACATTATTTAAACTTATCTATTCTGTGGTCACCTCCCTAGCATATCAACCATTTTGATGGCGTCGACAAAATGGGCTACTACTTCAAAACATATAGCATTAAGTTATTTAATTAGCTTTTGGTTGTGATTTTAATCAAGGTTATGTTTTGGATTAATAATCATTTTATCTTTCTCTTATTTTTATTATTATCAGCAATCTTCTTTTCATCATTTTTAACTCTTCGTTCTAACTTTTTAATGTCTTCTTCAGGCGGAAGATTTTCTGGAATAATATTACTTTCTATAAGTAATCCACGAACTCTTTTATTATTTTTTATATGCTCATTAGTAATTTTATTCTCTCCATTAAGGTTTTCATTTTTCACATTAAAATTAGTTATCTCAGTAGCAAGATTTTTTGCGGTTATAGTTACTGTTGGAAGAAAGTCTGCTATAGGTTTTTTGGAGGTATTTTAAGTCTGCTTTTCATTTGTGCAGTTGTAAATCCACCAAACAAAGCTTCATCTCCTTTGCTTCTTATCCTTGTAAATCCTGCATCATCTACTCCTTTCTCATAAATTAGTTTAGAAAGTTCTGTTTCTGAAGCAACTAATTTGTTTCTTGCTTCAAATCTTTCCTGTAAAGCTATTCTTTGCTCAATAAGTTCTTGTTTTCTTGTTTGTATTGCAAAATAACTCTGTGCAAATGCAATCTGCTCTTTTCTTGGATCTCCATTTTGGGCTATAAGATAGCAAGCATATCTTGTAAGCATATAATCTTCTATATTTCTTTCTGCTCCAGAGCCTAAGTCAACCTTTTTCCTGACCTCAGGAAAATGGTCTTTACCATCAAAACCTGCGTTTTTACAGGATTCTTGGCACTGTCCTATTAAACGAATGTTAATTTAGCATGTAAAAAATTTCCCCACGTCCATACTTTCGTAGCTTTTCCTTCCATAATTGCTGGCGTCACTTTTTTATCTAATTCATGCACAAAATTCCAG
>Ga0210057_1005052_pt1 | contig 17149 bp, 14 predicted proteins | sample CryGeyCG2114_010_2_FD_183968 | JGI IMG/M metagenome (GOLD analysis project Ga0210057, IMG submission 183968) | Groundwater microbial communities from aquifer - Crystal Geyser CG10_big_fil_rev_8/21/14_0.10 (SPAdes) (version 2) | ecosystem: Environmental > Aquatic > Deep subsurface > Groundwater ...
GGGTTTGAAAGATGGTAATGTTTTGTCCAAAGATGCTCCGTGTATATAACAGGCACTTTCATCTTTCTCGTGGCCAAACGTCCCAAAAGCCCACCTCTCATGCCATGGCAATGGACAACATCAGGATCAAAAATGGAAGTTTGTCTTCTGATCTTGTGGTAAGCTTTTCGATCAATCCCGTTTCCCATCCCAATCTGTTTATGGCTAATACCTGCTTCGTCGAGCTGTTTGACAAGAGGACCTGGCGGGAGAATTACGAGCACTTCCCACCCCCGCTCTTTAAGGTTGACAGCTAAACGTAAGATATGTTTCGGAGCTCCAGACAAGCTGGAGTCACCGGTTATTAGAGCAACTTTTTTCATTTTAATAATTCAACTGCCGAATTTATTCTTTCCAATGCTTCTTGTCTTCCGATGATAGGTATAATCTCCTCCGGCGGAGGTGACTTTTTTTCTCCCGTTAAGGTAAAGCGCAAACTCCAGAAAAGGTCTCCATTTGAAATCTTATTTCTTAGAACGGCGGACTCAAAAGCGGATTTTAGCTCAAGCTTATCTATCTTTTTTGCCTTTTCAAGCTCCTTTGCCGCGATTTCCAAACCTTTTTTGGCGCTTGATTTTGTCGATTTAATGAAGACTAGATCTTCGGTAATGATCTTGGGAGGCGTGAAAAAGTAGTGTGAGAGCTTATTAAAATCAGAGAGTTTATCCATTCTCTGTTTAACGAGTTCAACAATTTTTTCTGCTGTTTCAAGAGATGTTTTTTCGGTATTGATTCTAAGTAAATCTATCAGTTTTTTATTTTCGCTTTTGGCGATGTAAAGACGGTTGAAGTAATTCAATTTTTCGATATCGAAAACTGCCGGGGCGCGGTTGATTCCTTCGAGATCAAATCTGTCTTCGAGTTCGGACAAAGTGAAAAGCTCTTCTTCGCTTTTAGGATTCCAGCCCAGAAGCGCCATAAAGTTTACAAGTGCCTCGGGTAAATATCCTTGGTCGCGCAGTTCCCTGACGCTTGTGGCGCCGTGGCGCTTGGAGAGTTTTGTCTTATCTGCGCCAAGAATTAGCGAGAAGTGACCGAATTCCGGAGTGTTCCAGTCCATTGCTTTGTAAATAACGATATGTTTTGGCGTTGATGAAAGCCATTCCTCTGCCCGCAAGACATGCGTTACGCCCATCTCGTGGTCGTCAACTGCTGCCGCGAGATGGTATGTCGGGAAGCCATCGGATTTTAGAAGCACGCTGTCGTCAAGATCTTTGCCGGCAAACGAGATTTTGCCTCGCACAAGATCGTTGAATTCAATAATCTCATCTTGCGGAATTTTGAGGCGAACTACAAATTCGCTACTGTCATTTGGATTTGTAGCGTCGCAGCAGCGTCGGTCATAAATGGTCGGTTTGCCTTCAGCGGATTGCTTCTTGCGAAGCTCTTCAAGACGCTGTTTAGTACAATAACATTTGTAAGCAATACCTTTCTCGACAAGCTCGTTGGCGATCTGTCTATATTTGTCGAGCCGCTCGGACTGGATTAAATATCCCCGTGTATCCTCACCGAATTTATCAAATTTTATACCGAGCCAATCGAGATTATCGAGAATTTGCCCTTCACTTTTAGCGTCATAGCGTTCACGATCCGTATCTTCAATCCTGAAGTAAAATTTTCCTTCCATTTTACGAGCGTAGAGGTAACTAAAGAGAGCCGTTCTGGCATTACCGATGTGCATTGGACCAGTGGGAGAGGGGGCAAATCTTGTAATTGTATTTTTATCCATTTTCAACTGCGTTTTTAATATGGTTTATCTTTGGCGGATTGTTTGAGGTGTCAATTTCAACAACGTCAATTCTGACCGTGCGACCGGGATATTTTTGCAATAATTCGGTAGCTAAACTGATTAATTTGCGGCGCTTATAGTAACCGACCATTTCTGCGCCGGTGCCAAAATCCGGTCCTGACTTAGTCTTCACCTCAATAACTACTATATCATTTTTGTCTCGCATTACGAGGTCGATTTCGCCGATTTTAGTGCGGACGTTTTGGCCGATAAAGCGGTATCCGTGTCTTCTCAAAAATTGGCGTGCGGTGTTTTCTCCGAAAAATCCGAGCTTTTTGTTATCTGTTTTCATTTCGCTCCTCGAGAGAAGTATAAATGTCTTTACGAGTTAAAGCAAAAGTAGTAGTTTGAAAGTGTCTTTTGCGCTTAAACTTGCTCCTTTGGAGGGAGACAGATGCCTACGTGGGAAATTCTCGTTTGGGTGGCAGGAGGGTGGATTTTCTGCTTCGGGCTGGCTATCTTGTCCCGCAAGGTCAACAACGAGCTCAATAAGGAGCAGTTCCTAGAGAACGAGCCGATGAAGTTCGAGTGGTCAGTGAGGACAATTGCTCTCACTGCGCCTATCGCCCTCATTGTGGCATCAGTTGTTCTAGCCATCAATGGCGAGGCGCTGAAAGCTCAGTCAGATTCCTTCGGGATGTTGGATAACAACCACCCCGGTGTTTAGTCCAGCGAGTATAACAGGCGACAAAGGGTGTTTCAAGTCACTGGCGGGTGACAGGAAGCACCCTCCTTCTTTTTTAAAAAGTATAGCTGCTTGACAAAGCTCCCTCGGGAGAGCAGAACGGCCTTCCTTATTTTTAGTAGTTCTACTTCTTTTTTTCTTCAACTTTGGGAATTTGAGTTGATTTTTCGTGATTTTTTATTTTGTTGTCTTTATCGGATTTATTTTCCTCGGTCTTGTCCTCAGCTTTTTCTTCGGTTTGCTCCGTCACCTCGGTTTTTTCTATTTCTTTCTCGATCTGTTCCTGTTCAGGATCCTTCTCGACTTTCTCCTCAACCACATCTTCCCAGACTTTGGCGTCTTCTCTCTCTCTCTTTAGCCGTTTGGCGGATTTGCCGATGAGATTTCTGACATAAAATATTTTTGCCTGCCTGACTCTGGCAGATTTCGTCTTTTCGATTTTTACAATAGAAGGCAAATGAAGCGGAAATGTCTTCTCGACGCCAACACCGGAAGCAATTCTCCTAACGGTGAAAGTACCGTTTATGCCCTGGCCGTGCTGGGCTTTGATGACGAGGCCCTCGAAAATCTGAATCCTCTCTTTATTGCCTTCTTTAACTTTTTGATGAATTTTAACCCTGTCCCCGGCGCGAAGCTCGGGAACGTTCTTTTTAAGTTGAAAATGTTCGTGAGTAATTTTTGCGTCCATATTATTTACCCCGTGTTGCTGATTTTTTCACACTTGGTTTAACAGGCAAATCGCTTAATTTTTTTTGAGCATTAACGTCATCGGATTTGGAATTTAGATTAGCACGCCGGGGCTTATCCGCTGTTTTGATTGAAATGACTTGCCGAATGACTTTGTTGCCGGTAAATTTGGTTATTTTTTTGTTTTTGAACTCGACAATTCCGTCGCGCACGGCATAGAGAGAATCGTCACTGCCTCTTTTCACATTTTCACCGGGGCGGAATTTGGTGCCGCGCTGTCTGACTAAAATCGCGCCTGCGTGAATCGTCGTGCCACCAAAAACCTTGACGCCTAAGCGCTTACTCTCGGAGTCCCTGCCTAATTTAGATGTTCCTTTTGCTTTGGTGTGAGCCATAAAGAATTTTATAAATTTTTGAATTCAAAAGTCAAAATTTAAAACCCAAAATTACGATCATGAGGTAATAATTGAGACTCAAATTACGACTAAAAAGATATTAACAGAAAAAAATAAAAGGGTCAACAGGATAATAAATTAAATCTCAAAATTTAAATCTCAAAATGATAACTAAAAGTTCAAAATTATACGGACAATTAGGAGATGACGGCAGGACATAAACCGTAGAGGCCAAATTACGAAGCTATAGACCGCACTTACCCCGCTCAGTAGGGCAGAGATGGTCTTCACTTTTTTTAGCAAACTGATAAGGTAAAATCGGTGGAATCCCATCTTTTCACTTTTGACTAATAACTAATAAATATGAAATTTGTTCATCTTCATGTCCATTCTCATTATTCGCTTCTTGACGGTTTGGGAACGCCTGCGGCGATAATTTCGCGTGCGAAGGAAATGGGCATGAATTCGATTGCACTAACCGATCACGGAGCAATGTATGGCGCCATTGAGTTTTATAAAGCGGCGAGAAAAGAGGGTATTAAGCCTATTATCGGAGTTGAGACATACGTTGCGCCAAGAACTCTCAAAGATAAAGCGGCAAGAATAGATACGAACCCGTATCACTTGATTCTTTTGGCGAAAAACATAGAAGGCTACAGAAATCTGATGAAGTTGGTCAGCATCGCTCATGTTGAAGGTTATTATTACAAGCCGAGGATAGATAAGGAAATATTGCGCAAATATTCGGGAGGATTGATTGCATCATCAGCCTGTTTAATCGGAGAGATACCGCGGCTTGTTGTCTCCGGCGAGATGAAAACGGCGGAAAAGGCGGTTAATGAATACCAAAAAATATTTGGTAAAGAAAATTTTTATCTTGAACTGCAGCTGCATCCGGAAATTCGCGAACAGGAAATTGTAAATCAAGGTCTAAAGAAGCTTTCAAAGAAAACCAGCGCGCCGCTTGTTATTACTTGTGATAGCCACTATGTCCGCAAACAAGATGCCAACGCGCACGACGTGCTGATTTGTGTGCAAACCGGCAAGACGGTTGATGATCCAAAGAGAATGAAATACGACGGAAATTATTCGCTTCGTGATCCGAAGGATATTTTAGAGCATTTCAAAGATGTGCCAGAGGCGATTGAAAACACTGTTAAAATTGCCCGCGAGTGTAATCTCGAGATTCCATTTGAAGAGAATTTATTGCCGGAATTTGAGGTCCCGGGTAATAAAAAATACTCAGAGTATTTGCGGGAAGTTTGTAAAAAAAATATCTTGAGGCGATATCCGCAAGCGGCAAAAGACAAGCAGCTTAAAACGAGGATTAATGAACGGCTTGATTGGGAACTTGAAACAATCGATAAAATGGGGCTTGAAAGTTACTTTTTGATTGTTTCGGATTTTGTAAAATGGGCGAAGCAACAAGGAATTATGGTTGGGCCGGGAAGAGGTTCGGCGGCTGGCTCGATTGTCTCGTATCTTATGGAGATCACTGACCTTGAACCGTTACAATTTAACCTACTTTTTGAAAGATTTTTAAATCCCGATCGCCATGAAATGCCGGATATTGATATGGATTTTGCTGATCACAGACGTGCGGAAGTGATTAACTATGTAGCGCAAAAATACGGCGAGGATCATGTGTCCGGAATTATAACCTTTGGGACAATGGCGGCCCGCGCGGCGGTTAGGGATGTCGGCAGAGCACTGGGGATGGCATATGCGGAAGTTGATAAAATTGCTAAAGTTATTCCTCCACCGGTCCAAGGACGACACATTCCACTTTCAAAATCGGTTGCTGATGCGCCGGAGCTTCGTGAATTTTACGTGCGGGATCCAAAGGCGAAACGCCTTCTTGATATTGCCATAATTTTAGAGGGAACAGTGCGGCATGCCGGCCAGCACGCAAGCGCTTTTGTCATTTCTAAAGACGCTCTCGAGCATTATGTTCCGGTGCAGATTTCCGGTAAGGGAGATATTAAATTGGTTACGCAATATTCGATGTATCCTGTTGCGGAATTGGGGCTTTTAAAAATGGATTTTTTGGGTTTGGCCAACTTAACTATAATCGAGCGCGCGCTTGAAATAATTGAAGCGGTGCACGGGGACAAAATTGATATTGGAAGTTTACCACTTGATGATAAAGAGACATATAAACTTTTAGGGGAAGCGGAGACAACAGGAGTATTTCAGCTGGAATCGGCGGGGATGAAGAGATATCTGAAACAGCTCGAGCCGACAGTGCTCGATGATATTGTTGCAATGGTTGCACTTTATCGCCCGGGACCAATTCAATTTATTGATTCATTTATCAGAAGAAAGCATGGTCAAGAAGAGATTGTTTATCCGCATCCAAAAGTTGAGAATGCGCTGAAATCGACTTATGGAATTCCGGTTTACCAGGAACAGGTTATGCAGATATCGCGCGATCTTGCCAGATTTACTGGTGGTGAGGCGGATACGCTTAGAAAAGCAATGGGCAAAAAGATTGTGAAGCTTATGGCGGAAATGGAAATTAAATTTATGGCGGGATGTGTCGCAAATGGAATCTCGAGACAAAAGGCAGAAGAAGTTTTTGCGATGATGAAAACGTTTGCGGCATATGGATTTAATAAATCTCATGCTGCGTGTTACGGACTTATCGCTTACCAAACAGCATATCTAAAAGCGCATTATCCCGAATGTTTTATGGCAGCGCTTATGACGAGTGATTTTGGCGATACTGACAGGATAGCGATTGAGATTGAAGAAGTAGAGAGAATGGGGCTTAAGGTTCTCCCGCCGGATGTCAATGAAAGTTTTGTTGACTTTGGTGTTGTTAAAGAGACAAAAAATATCCGTTTTGGCCTCTCTGCAATCAAAAATTTAGGAATGATGCCGGCAAAGGTTATCGTCAAAGAAAGAAAGAAAAACGGACCGTATAAATCGTTTGAGGATTTTATTGATAGATTAATCAAGACGGACGTTCTTGCAGAACTTGAGAAAGACGAGGGGAAAGATCCGAGCCCGAGTAGAACAATATTAAACAAAAAATCAATTGAAGCGTTAGCGAAATCTGGCGCGCTTGACGATCTCGGGGAGAGAGCTCAGATAATAGGTGGCATGGAAATTATTACCAAAAGAATATCGGATACTCTAAAGGTGGCAAAGTCTACGCAGGCAGGTTTGTTTGGCGAAGTGCTTGCGTCAGATATTGATCTTGAAAAACTTGATCTGCCTATGGTCGAACCGGCGGGGAAGAAGGATAAATTAGCCTGGGAGAAGGAACTGCTCGGAGTTTACTTGAGTGAACATCCTCTTAAGGAGTACGGGGAAATTATTGCTAAAATTTCGACACATCAATTGGATGAAATAACTAAAGATAGTGAAAACCACAAAGTTAAAATAAGCGGTATTATAACCAGTATTAAGAAAATCAATACACGTTCGGGACAACCAATGTTGTTTGTTGGAATTGAAGATTTAACAGGCAAGATAGAGCTTCTTGTTTTCCCGAAAGTTCTCGAGAGGCATCCGGAAGTGTTTCAGGCAGATCAGTTCGTTATTGTATCGGGTAGAGTTTCGACGAAAGACGACCAGCCTAATATTTTAGTGGAGTCTGCCAAAAGATTTGATCCGGACGACATTAAGGATGACCTGATTGCGCCAGAGGAGTTTGAAGAGATAACTCGACATAACGGGAAGATAAATCCCAAGACTGGCATGAACAAAGCACCTGCTATCGAGGAAATTATTCTTGATGATTTGGAAGATGCAAGCAATGAATTCGTGATTGATCTTCCCAAAAGCACAAGAAAAAGCTCTCTTGAAAAACTTAAAAAACTGTTGCAAACTTTTCCCGGTAATTGCCCCGTAGTTCTAAGAATCGAGAAAAACGGAAAAATACACTTGGTAAAAACAAAAAGCTTCTGCGACGACTGTGCAGAGCTAAAAACTAAAGTGAAAAAATTATTGCCTTAACCGTAATTTATCTTTCTATCTACTATCTACTAACTTCTATCTCTCCCGATTGCTTTGCAATCGCGGATCCGCGATTCGACTGTGCCGAATCGGGACTATTTCTGATATACGTAAATGCAATTTTTCTTGGTGTTGCCTTCGAAACATTTCCAGAAAGTAATTGTCGAGTTGAAATCCAGCACGTCAATAATGCTTTTATTTCCCTCGTCATTTATCCTGTTAATAATATTAAAATCAGGCATATACTTTTTCCAATATGCAATTTCTGCGTTTAAATCGAGTAGGTCAATATATCCGCTATCGGTTGCGTCTCCCATTAACCGCGGCTCGGGCGGTACTGGCGGTCGATTTGACGCAACATCTTCAGGCGGGGGCGGAACCGGAGGGGTAGGAATATCGGCTGAAGGCTGGTTTCTCCAGACAAAAAAGCTAAGTGCTCCGACCAATATGACAATGGCAAGAAAACTCACGACGCCAATCATAATAGGCTTACTCATTGATTTATTCATGTATTTGGATTCTCACCATTAACTTTGTGCTTGACGGATATGTCCAATACCTTAAAAGTAAAACTCTATTATTAATTTTAGACATTTTTTTGGCAAATGCAAATTTCACAAAATACTCCTCAGGGATATCTCTACTGACATTGCCGAGCAGTTCACGAAGGTAATTTTCAGCAATTATTTTTGGGATTTTAGTTAATAAGTTATTCTTGTTGTATTTTATTAAGGCGTAATTATCTGAATTTAATTCGATAATCAGATAAGGCAAGTTCTGCTCAACGGAAGATTGAATAATGGCATTAAAAAGTCGCATTGCAGGAGATTGCTCCGGTCCTGGGTGATTGACGATGGCAATTTTTTCACCTTTTGCAAAAATATTTTTTATTTGTTGTCTAAGATTAGGCATAAGATTGGGCAATAGATTAAATGTTTGACTTTCGGTAGATGATTGCTGTTTCGCTTTCGAAGTTTTAGCTATCCGCAGCTTGAAACTGAATGACGGCATAAATTTGACCATATTTCGATCGAGCAGGAGGATTTTACCGCTTTTTTTTGAAATATTAAACACGGGTTTACTCGCCATTTTTTTTAGTGAGAAAACGCCGAAATTATTTATCTGGATGCGCCCTTTTTCTTTTAGCGCCGCAATAATGGCCTTGTTTAAATGATTGATTACTTCATTTATCTTGTTCGGGCTTAATCCGCTAGCTGCCGAGACATTTTGCTTGATAGATTTTAATTTCACGGTAATAATATTCTATCAAAAAAACTTAAACATTATCGATGGATTTGCAAGAAAAATTAATTCAAGCTAAATTAAATTTACTATGAGCTCACTTTATAGAACATATAGGCCGCAGCTTTTTTCGCAAGTTGTGGGACAAGATCATGTGACCAAGACTTTACTTGCCGCTTTAAAAGAAGGCAAAATTGGTCATGCTTATCTATTTACCGGTCCGCGCGGTATTGGTAAGACAACAGTTGCGAGGTTACTAGCGAAAGCGTTAAATTGCACGGGAAAAAATAAACCTTGTGGTGTTTGTGGCAACTGTAAGGATATTGCCGTCGGGAAATTTATTGACTTGATTGAAATTGATGCGGCTTCAAATCGAGGTATAGATGAGATTAGAGAACTTCGCGATAAGATTAATTTTTCCCCGAATGTCGGAGCAAAGAAGGTGTATATAATCGACGAAGTTCATATGCTCACAAAAGAAGCCTTTAATGCTCTTTTAAAAACGCTTGAAGAACCACCGGCACATAGCGTTTTTATTCTGGCGACTACTGAAATCCATAAAGTAATGCCAACCGTCATATCAAGATGCCAGAGATTTGATTTTAAACAGGCATCCATTGACAATCTAATTAGTCTGATTAAAAGAGTTGCCAAAGAGGAAAAAATTGATTTGAAGGAAGATCAAATTAGACTTATTGCGAAGCGAGCAGAGGGTTCATATCGGGATGCTCTCTCGATATTGGACCAGATTTCTTCCGTAGCGAACAAGTCCGATTTGACAGAAGCATTGAATTATCTTTTAGGTTTGGCGGACGCCGGCTTGGTGAAGGATTTTATTTGGTCAATTAAAAATACTGATGTGAAGAAATCCTTTGCGATAATTACGATTGTTTTTGAGAAGGGAATGAATTTTGATTATTTCCTGCGTTCGTTAATCGGTGAACTTCGGAAGGAGATGATTACACTTGTTACATCTGGACAGGATACACTTTGGTATATCGAGGCACTTTCAGAACTACTTGAAGCGCAAAGACAAATATCCTGGACGAGTTCGCCGAGTTTGCCTCTCGAGATTGCGGTATTGAAAATTGCTGGCAACCAAGATGACGTCTCGGCTCGCGTCGACAGTTTAGGTAAATCTGACAACCTGATTACTGATGGAAGCAAATATGATAATGCTAACCAGGTCAAAAAAGTTAAGGCGAATGCAGAAGTAGAAAGGAATAAAAATAAAAAAGTGGATATTTCTGACAGGAAGAAAAATTCTACCACACCGAGATCTGTTGGTGCCGCTGCTGCCGACAAAGAAAAAAAAATTGTCTTAGATGCAGAAGCAATGAGGACTACTTTTATCGAAGCTCTCTCGGGTAAAAATAAATCTTTGGCGACGATAGTTGCGGGGGCTTCTTGGAAAAGTTCCCCTGGCAGCTTGAATCTCCAAGTCGAATTTAATTTTCACAAAGATCAGATTACAAAACAAAAATCGATTACCCTGATCCGTAATACACTTAGAGAGTGTTTTGGACGCTGTTTTGAAGTGAACTGCGAGGTTGTCGGAAGTGACGTCGAGAATAATATTGGCGAAGTTTTTGGGATTGCGGACTAAAAGTAATTTAGGTAAGGATAAAATATGGCAGAAGGTAAAAATGAACAGACTGGCAAACTTCCGCCTCAGAATGTTGAGGCAGAGCAGTCGATAATTGGGGGTCTTTTAATAGACAAAGATGCTATTTTTAAAGTTGCTGATATTATCTTGCCGAGCGATTTTTATAGGCCGGAGCACGGGATAATTTTTGATGCCATGGTTGATTTGTTTAACTCCGGTAATCCAATTGATTTAGTAACCTTATCCGATCACTTGCAGAAGAAAAAGCAGCTAAAAAAGATAGGCGGGGCGACATACCTGACAGAGCTGGCAAATTCCACTTCTTCTTCGGCCTATATTGCCAAACACGCCAAAATCGTTGCTGAGAAGTCAGCTCTGAGGCGTTTAATAAACGCCGCGACCAGTATTATTGAAGAAGGTTATGATGCAACAGAAGATGCGCCTTCCATAATCGATAAGGCGGAAAGCCGTTTATTTTCAGTAATTGAGCGCTCCACAAAGGATAAATTTGTTCCGATAAAAGACATTCTTGGTGAGTCGATTGAGAGAATCAACGAAATACATGAGAATAGGGGCCAACTTAGAGGTATGCCAAGCGGTTTTAAGCAGCTTGACAATCTTACGGCGGGATTTCAAAAATCAGATCTTGTTGTGCTTGCAGCGCGTCCGGGAATGGGCAAAACAGCGCTGGCGTTAAATATTGCTTCGAACATTGCTGTTAAGAATAATATTCCGGTTGGGCTATTTTCTCTTGAAATGAGCAGGGATCAATTAGTAGACCGACTTTTGACTCTTCAAGCGGGAATTGATTCTTGGCGTTTAAGAACAGGTAATCTTCAAGAGGATGATTTTCCGCGATTGAATTATGCGATGGGAGTTTTGTCAGAAGCGCCAATTTATATAGATGATTCTCCACTTCTGACAGCTCTGGATATACGTACTAAAGCGAGGAGGCTACAGGCGGAAATAGGGCTTGGCATGATTGTTGTCGATTATCTTCAACTTATGGAGGGGAGAAGGAGAGGTTCAGATGAAAATAGAGTCCAAGAAGTTTCCGATATTTCAAGATCTCTGAAAGGATTGGCGCGAGAGTTAAATATTCCTATTCTTGCTATTTCGCAATTATCGCGTGCGGTTGAAGCGAGAACGCCCAAAATTCCTCAACTATCTGACCTTCGCGAGTCTGGCTCGATTGAGCAAGATGCCGATGTGGTTATGTTTATTTATAGGGAAGATTATTATGAACCGGATACCGAGAAAAAGGGAATTACGCAAATTTTGGTGAGAAAGCATCGTAATGGCCCGACGGGCGATATCGAATTATATTTTCACCCTGAATATTCGCGTTTTGGCGATATAGAAAAATCAGTTTAGTCCTCAAAAGAATCTATGTAGCTTATCTTATATATAAGGAAAGCACGTGATATAGAGTAGTCGGTATAATGTTATTTTAATATTATGCCGCTCATCACACGTGCTTTCTCACTTGTACCCCTATGTTCGTCCTACCAGTTGCCCAGTAAGAAATTTTTTAGCGGTACAAATCCCTACCAACTTGTTGTGAAAATGTACGAAAGATTCTTGGCGGGTAACGACGGTCGAGGTGTCTGGTAGAGAAGACGGAGTTCAATTTATAGATTAAGCCCCCTCTTCTTAATCAAACTTATTATTATCATATACTAAAAAATTAAGTTTGTCAAGACCTTCAGTATCTATGGTCGAGGTAACGTATATACTTGGCTTGCAAATCGGCGTTTGATAAGATAAATTTATGCTAAAAGCCCTTAAAGTTATATTCTCGAGAGAAAGCTCAATCAGGGGAGCCAGTTTTTTACTAATTATTACTCTTGCGCTTTCAAATCTCTTGGGGGTGATCAGAGATCATTTTTTGGCGCAGTATATCCCGACAGATCGCCTTGATATCTATTACACTGCCTTCAGATTTCCCGATCTTATATTCAATGTTCTTATCCTCGGTGCAATCGCGGCAGCTTTTGTGCCGATTTATTCGAGGATTCTCAGGGAAGACGGGAATAAAAAAGCGGATGAAATGGCAAGCAATGCATTGTCTATTGGCCTGTTAATAATATTTATCTCACTTGTGGTCTTATTTTTTATAATGCCGGTACTAATTAATCTTCTGGTACCTGATTTTGATGCGGCCAAGAGGGTGGAAACGATCAATTTAGCACGATGGCTGCTCTTGTCTCCATTATTTTTCACGGTGTCATATTTTTTGGGCGGGATTCTGAATTCGCACAAAAGATTTTTTGCATATTCGATTGCGCCGTTGATATACAATCTTTCGATTATTGTTTGCATTTATATTTTTGCCCAGAGATTTAATGTTGCAGGTGCGGTTATTGGTGTGATTGTCGGAGCATTTTTACATATGTTGATCCAGATTCCCTCGGCTATTTCAGTTAAGTTCAAGTTTAAGCCTGAGTTTAATTTCAGGGATAGTAATGTTCAAAAAGTAATGAAGCTTATGCTTCCAAGAGCAATCGGCCTCGGAGCGAACCAGGTATTGCTGCTGGCTTTTACGAGCTTGGCTTCGCCATTTGCCGGTGCTATCGCGATTTATAATTTGGCGGACAATATTCAAACTGTCCCATCAGTCATATTCGGTAGCTCTTTTGCTACGGCAGCATTTCCAACTTTGGCAGCGCTGGACATTGAGAGGGAACGAGAGGCAACTCAATTTTATAGCGTTTTTGAAAAGAGCATGAGAGCAATTCTATTTCTTCTTGTTCCCTCAACAGCATTTTTGATTCTGCTTCGGGCACAGGTAATCAGGTTGATTCTTGGGTATGGATTTTTTGGTTGGGAGGATACACGTCTCGCTACAGGCACGCTCGGCCTTTTTGCACTGAGCATTATTGCTCAGGGTCTTATCCCGCTTTTTGCCCGCACATTTTATGCAATGCATAATACTTTAACCCCAATGACTACAAGTATTATCTCAATAATAATTAGTGTTGTACTCGGATTTATTTTTTCCAAAGGGTATGCTGGCAACTTTGAAGGGGTGAGAGGATTAGCCCTGGCTTTCAGTATTGGGTCCTGGGCCAATTTAATTATGCTTGTGATTGCCCTGTCCTCAAAAGTACGAGTAAGATTTAAAAATCTATGGAGTTTTCTGATTGAACTTGGGGTGCTTACCCTTATTGCTTCGCTTGCATTACAGCTCGTAAAAATAATTGTTTCTTTCTCGTTTGATATTGATCGCGTAAAATATTTATTTCTCCAGACAATTCTTGCAGGATGTGTTGGGATAATAATTTTTCTGGGCCTTGCTTGGGTTTTTAGATTGCCAGAAGTGAGGCAACTAAAGAAAAAATCTGTTTTTTTTTAGGTTAATTCAAATGCGCAACAATCAAAATCGTAAAAAGAAGGAACCAAATCCTTTCTTTGATGAAGTTGATAAACTAAAAAGGAAACGTTTTATCAGCATCGGGTCGATGGCCGTGTTTTTTATTGTTGTCCTTATAATAGGTGAAATGTTGATTTATTTTGTGGTGAAATCTGTTAAAGGTGCCGAGATCCCTGATCTGAGAGTACCGACAATAATTGACTCGGCTAATGTTAATCCGACACCAGCTGTAATTGTAACTTCAGGACAAATAGTTGTGAGTGAGAAAGTTCTCTGCGAGCAGATTTATTTAATCGCCGAATCTGGAAGTTTGAAATGTCTGATTCGTGACGACGGCATCTATCTTTCGGGCAAAATGTCATCTTTCACACTGCCTAATTCGAGCGCTCTCGTTAACCCGACAGTTGCCAATAATAATCTTGTATTTGAGATTAAATATCTGAAGTTTGGCGAGATCTCCGCGCCGAAATTTGCAAGAACTAATCTGGAAAAAACATTGAACGAGAAAATTGCCAAATCGATTATCGGGGAGGATTTTTTACCGCAAAGTATTGAATTATCAGAGGGGCTCATGATAATATCTGGGTCTGTCTCCCCGTAAGTCAATACTAAATGGGGCAAGAATAATTTTATGGATCAAGCCAATATAAGAAATTTTTGTATCATTGCACATATTGACCATGGTAAATCAACGCTGGCCGACAGATTCTTGGAGTTGACCAACGCGCTGCCCAAACGCAAAATGCATTCCCAGATTTTGGACACGATGGATTTGGAACAAGAACGTGGGATCACTATTAAACTCCAACCAGCAAGGATGAACTATATAGTTGGAGATGACAAATACGAACTCAACCTGATTGATACACCAGGGCATGTTGATTTTTCCTATGAAGTGTCGAGATCTATTGCTGCTGTCGAAGGCGCGATACTTTTGGTTGATGCAACAAAGGGAGTTCAGGCACAGACCTTGGCAAACTTACATATAGCGCAGAAATATAATCTAAAAATAATTCCTGCAGTCAATAAAATTGATCTTGCGGAGGCGAGGCCGGAAGACGTTGCTATCGAAATAGCTGAAATCTTACAAATTGATCCGGATGAGGTTCAGTTTATTTCTGCCAAGACGGGACAAGGAGTAAAAAAGCTTCTCGAGAAAGTTATAAAAGAAGTGCCGTCTCCCTCGGGCGATTCCGGACAATCCCTGCAAGCACTTATTTTTGACAGTTTTTTCGATGAATTTCGCGGGATTATTATCTTTGTCAGGATATTTCAAGGACGGCTCAAAACAGGGGAGAAAATAAAATTTATCTCTCAGAATGCAGTAAGTGAAGCGGTTGAAGTGGGCTCGATAATGTTAGGACTTGACAAGTTAGATGAGATTAATTGTGGAGAAATCGGATATATTGTAACTTCACTTAAGCAAATATCAGATGCCAGGGTGGGGGATACGATAACGGGATTGGGGCAAAATCGCGAGGCAAAAGCCCTGCCTGGTTATGAAGAGCCGAAACCGATGGTTTTTGCAGAATTTTATACTTCCGCTGGCGAGCAGTATAATCGTCTGCGTGAGGCGCTTTCGAAACTTTCATTAAACGACAGCTCCCTATATTTTGAACCGACAAATTCCAGAGCTTTTGGTTTTGGATTTAAAATCGGCTTTTTAGGAATGCTTCATCTTGAAATAATTAAAGAAAGATTGGAGCGGGAATTTTCACTGGAACTTGTTGTGACAACTCCAACGGTTGATTATAAAAGAGAGGGTGAGGACTGGTCGGAGCCGTGGGTTTCCCTTGAAATAATTACGCCGAAACAGTATTTGGGGAAATTGCTTGAGTTTGTTCCCGGCAGGCGCGGCGAGCAAAAAGATATTCAGCATCTAATTGATCGGATAGTGATTATTTATGAAATTCCGTTATCTGAAATCATTATTGATTTTTATGACAAGATAAAATCTCTGACTTGCGGGTATGGTTCAATCAATTATCACCTGATCGGGTGGCGCAAAACGGACCTTGTCAAATTAGAGTTTATAATTGCAGATGAGCCGGTGGATGCTTTTAACCGCTATGTTTTTCGAGAATTTGCCCAGCGTAGCGCTCGCAAAATGGTGGAAAGGATGAAAGAAGTGATTCCGAGGCAGAATTTTGAGGTGAAAATCCAAGCCGTGCTTTATGAGGGTAAAGGAATGGCAAGTACTGGAGAGGGGAGAATAATTGCATCTGAACGGATTTCACCGTTTAGGAAAAATGTTACAGAAAAACTCTACGGGGGAGATGTTACAAGGAAGCGAAAATTACTTGAGAAACAAAAAAAAGGTAAGAAAAAAATGGCACAGATCGGAAAAGTTGAAGTGCCTACGGATATTTTTGTGAAACTTCTGAAAATGAGCTCGAATTGATATAGATGAAAATAAAAGGAAGCAAAATGCTTCCTTTTATTTATCCTCTTCTTCCTTGTCAGGTTCCTCAGAACCTTCTCCTTTTTCTTCTTCGGGCTTCTCAGTATCTCCTTCTTCAGTTTTCTTTTCTTCTTTCTTCATCCCTTCCGTCTTTTTATCCTCATCACATGATCCGCAAGTTCCGCAATTCATCTAAATCACCACCTTTCAATTTTTAGTTTTAATATAAGTTTACATACTATGAATCATATTTGCAAATTTATCAGCGTATAATGGCTTTCGAGCATAAGGATTTATTCAAATTCTTCCTTCTTTTCCCTGACAAATAGAAACCAACCTTCCAGGGCTGACACGACGGCCTTGAGTGGCGCTTCCACAATAAAATCCCAAAAGAATAGAGTAAAGTTGTATTCGGAAAATTTATCACTAAGCCATCTGCCAATCCTGATAAATGGTAAAAAGATAACTTCGAAAATTCCAAGCAGTATCCCTTCGTCTTCAGCCTCGGCTCTAAGCTCCGAAGCCGTTGACCTGATTCTGAAAGCGAGAAAGCTAACAATAGAGACGAAAATAAAGAAAAGTACGATGCTAACCGCATTAAATTGGAGAGATATTAAAGCCCAGATTACTACAGCAATAACGCCCAGGGAAAGGATGCTGTAGACCGCATTGAAAATGTCAAATATCAGACCTCTTTTTGGCCGAAGGTTGATTAATGGTCTCGACAGAAGTTTTTGGTGATTAATCATTTCTTTAATATTTTGTAATATTTTTTCAGTGTTCTTTTGCCCCGGAACTTTAATCAGAAGTCCGGTAATTAACATAAGGAGTGGCGGGAAGGTAATATTAATCGTTAAAGCTTTGTAATCTATTTCCCCCCGAAACGCTATTTCATATGGGACCTCGATGATAAATGCCAGAATTATTTTGGTTAGAAGTATGAAAATAATTGCTCGGGAAATTGCGCGC
>Ga0210057_1005054_pt1 | contig 17142 bp, 25 predicted proteins | sample CryGeyCG2114_010_2_FD_183968 | JGI IMG/M metagenome (GOLD analysis project Ga0210057, IMG submission 183968) | Groundwater microbial communities from aquifer - Crystal Geyser CG10_big_fil_rev_8/21/14_0.10 (SPAdes) (version 2) | ecosystem: Environmental > Aquatic > Deep subsurface > Groundwater ...
TATTTAGTTAATTATATTTTAATTTTAGCATAAAATTAACTATTTTTCCATGGCAAAACTGTGGATTACTTCAGCCCTTACGGGCTGTTTTTTTATTGCCTTCGGCAATTAATCGGCGACAGTCCCTTAAACAAACTTTAAACAAAAACTTTTTTCAGAAAGGGAGGACAAAATGAATAGATACGCAAAAATTTTGTTAGTAATTTTGATTGGGGTGTTTTTGGCGGGCTGTGCCAGTTTTGGAGAAAAATCAGACAAAGAAAACTGGTACGGCCTAATGGGGAGCAGAGAGTATTTTAAGCATGAAACAAACATGCTCGCCCTGAAAAAACTAGAAAACTCAACTCCCGATAGCAATCCCAAACAAGGATACGAAGGCAAGGTACAAAATTTTAATCTCCACAAAACCTACAACTTCGTAATCCGAGGACCAGAAATAAAAAGCTTTCTAATTGGGCCCGGGGGAATAAAAAAAGAAAGGTTAATTCCCGGAGATTATACTGGCACTGTTTACGATGGCGGCAATATAATCGGAAAGCCCTGGCCATTTTTTGTCGGGGTCCAAAAACATAATTATTTAGGAGAGGAGGTGCACTGGTATCTCTATTCTAAATAATACAATGAGCAAAAAGGCGCATTCTTCATTGAATGCGCCTCTTATAATATCTAAAAATACACTCCCAAAAAATCTTATCCGCTTGGACTTCCTCCTACTGGATTACCGCCTCCCCCGCCGCCTCCGACCCAATCAATGGCGTTAAAGACAAAGTAAGTAATGGAATAAGCGCCGGCGACGATGATGAGCCCGATTATAGCCCGGCGGATCAGGCCGATAGCTTCGGTCACCTGCTCTTCATTGCCCCGGGCCATCATATACTTCCAGCCTCCGATTACCATCAGAACTAAAAAGACTGTCCCCAAAAAGCCAAGAAAGGCCTTAACCGCTGTGCCAACAATATCGCCGACACTAACATCAATATTAAATCCAGCCTCTCCACTAAAAGCTTGCTCTTGATTGAATTGCTCTCCTCCAAGTTCATCTGAAAAAGGCACTGCGGCCAGACAATTACTAGCAATAAAAAATGAACAAATAAAAACCATGCTAATTGTTAAAACTTTATGAGTAACCATTAACTTGTGTGTGAAAATCCCTGACATAAATTAACCATATAAAAAATTAATTATAATAAACTGCCAAATCGCATAAACCCCAACTATGATAATCAGCCCAATAATCGCCCGCTGAATAATCAGCAGGGCTTTGCCAACTTCGTCTTCATTGCCGCGGGCCATCATATAAACATAACCGCCGTAAAGGGTTAAAAATATAAAAATCACGCCCAGGATAGATAAAAAGGCCTTGACCGCCGTGCCGGCAATCCGCGAAGCCGTGTATTGGTCGGCCGGAGCATAGCCGGAATTGCTTTGTAATTTATTCAAGACACTCTTCATCGTGTCCCCGCTTTGGGTCTGGGCGCCATCAACAGCAAAGACAAAATAAGGCAGGACCAACAAGGCCACCAGGCAAGTCAATATTAAAATTTGTTTTAATAACTTATTCATTTTACTTTCTTTAAAAATTTGTTTATTTGCTTTATATATTCAGCAAAATTATCTGATTTAGTTTTTAAATCATTAAGAAACTTTTCTATATCAAGCTTTTCGTATTTATGGACTATCCGATTGCGCAAACCGACTATTGGGGCGATTTTTAAAGCAAAATCCAGAGATAAAATTTTATTTCGTCCCAATATTTCAAAAGTGCTTTGAAAATCTTCGGCCGCCGGCAAAACTTTTCTGGAAATTATATGGCTGTTTATATCCACCATCGTATCAACAATCATCTGAAATTCCCTTTCAACAGAATGCAGATCTTTTGGATTATTTTTTATTTCTTTAACAGAATAGTTTTGGATAATTTCTCTCATAATAGAAAAATATTCGTCTATCATCCTAATTTTCTCGGATATAAGTTTTTTATTGATTTTTTTAATCTCCATATTTAATATCAATATAATCATGTATCATTTTAAACAATGGTTTGGCCTCAATATACATTTTAAAAGCGTACATTTGAAAATAATCAAAACTGTTTTTTTCCCTTTCAAAAAGCAACTGGGAATTATAGGCCATATTATACATCAATAGCGGCGTAGCCCGCTTGGTGCTGGCCAAATCTATTTTGCCCTGCTTTAATATCCGGGCGATTTCCCTTTCCATAAAATATTCTTTTCTATAATCTATTTCTTTCTGCGGGCTATAGCCGATATCATAGTCGCTTCCGCTCCTGGCTACGCCTTCGGCTTGGGAACCAAAAAGGACCAAAAAATTCAATTTGTATTTTTCGGCTAATTTTTTAAATTCTTGCTTTTGTTTTTTAGTGATATCCATAAAAAATATTTCTAAAAACCAGGATTAGTAATATAATTTTTAGCAATAGTAGCCATGACAAAATAAGTGATAGCGTACGCTCCGACAATAATCACCAAGCCGATAACAGCGTCCCGCAGTAAATTTTTGGACTTAGTAACCTGCTCTTCATTTCCGCGGGCGTTCATCCAGAGATAACCGCCGTAAAGGGCCAGGCCCATAAATATAATTCCTAAAATTGATAAAAATACCTGAATCACATTGCCGACTAAAATTACCAGATCGGATTTTTCAGGAGTAGTATCATACTTAGCGCTTCCGGCCGCATCTTTTAACAAACCGGAAACGGAATTTGTTGACGGAGATGCCGGATTGGCCGCCCAGGCCGCGGAAACAAACATAAGGCCGGCTAAAATCATGAATACTATTAAAATTTTATAATTCCTCTTCATAACTTATTATCAATTTATTTTATCCCCCAATTTTATAACCGGTTGCTCCGCCCAGCTGGCTGATAAAGAAATTGGCGACTGCGTACAAACCGGCCAAAATTATTATGCCAATAGTGGCATACATTATTCTTTTTTGGGATTTTTCTATTTTTTCTTCATTTCCCCGGGCTGTCATCCACTCATAACCGGCGATAACTATCTGGATAATAAAAATAAACCCTAAAAAAGCGCCGATAGACAATACCGCCCCGGTATACCGGGCGATTGCCGCCGCTGATTGACTAGTGTCTGTGTTTGTTTGATAAATTCCTGTCTTATCAGCCCCTGAATTCAGCTTGGTCAGCCAATCAATTTCTGCCTGCGCGGCAAAAGAAAACAAAAAAACAAAACTTAATATAAAACAAATTGAAACGACTTTTTTATAATTCATTTTAAATTTAAAATCCTCCTATTTTAAAAACCTCGCCGCTAATTATGGTAATAACAACTTTACTTAATATATAGGCGGAAAATATTATTAAAATCCCGATAGCTCCGTCTTTTATCCGGCCTTTGCCTTTTTTAACATCTTCTTCATTGCCGCCGGAACCGATGATATCAAAAGCTCCCATCCAAATCAAAAACATAAAAACCAATCCAACCAGACCTAGAACCGCGCCGATAATGTTGCCAATAGTTAAGGCGATGCTACTTGTCGGCTTGGTCGTATCATAACCTACTCCAGTGCCGGCGTTTTTCAGTCCGCTCACATCTTCAAAACTTGTGCCAGCCGCCTTGGCTTGGCCCCAGCTAAAAATCACTAAAAACAAAAATAGTATTATCAAAAAACTTATGGCTTTTTTTTTATTTAACTTCATGGGATTTAACTAAAAGGCGTCTATGACGGTTTCGCCAATAAATTTGGTCAGCAGATAAGCGGCCGCCACGACAATAATGCCAAAAATCGCCTGCTTCATTATCTCAATGGCCTTATTAACCTGCTCTTCGTTTCCTTGGGCTGTCATCCACATAAAACCGCCGTAAATTATTAAGACAAAAAATATAACGCCTATAAAAGCCAGCAGAGAACCGACGATTTTGCCAATAATAGAGGAAATATCTTTATCACCTTTAATTTTACTATCAAATAAGGTTTTCCCATAACCTACTTCGGCGGTAGTGTCTAGCCCAGTATCAACAGCCAAAACCGTTGGCGCTAAAACGCAAAAAAATAAAAATGTTAAAACAGTAAAACTGATTATTTTTTTATTTAAGTAATTCATAAATCTATTAAACATTAATCATTAACCATTGATTACTGTTTTGTGGTAAATTTTACCTCCGCTACCCTGAATACAAAGCTTTCAGTATTTACATCCAAGGCAGTGGACTCCAGTAAAACCGGAGAATCCACTTATTTTATAACACTTATTACAAACACTATAAACACTCATTCGAATGTGCCGGATTTGTAGTTCCGGCTTGCCGTAAGGCAATAACTTAAGACCGGTCTTAAAAAATTAACTAACTTACGGTCGCTCCCATTATAGCATTGAGAACAAACTTGGCAATCGCAAACGAGGCCAAAATGATAACCAGGCCGATAATGCCAGCGGTAATCAAATTCCTGGCTTCGGTGGTCTTGTCTTCATTGCCTCCGGCTGTCATCCATTTAAAGCCGCCAATCAAAATGATAATCACAGCCACAATGCCTAAAAATCCCAAGATTACATTAATAACCGCGGCCGCGATTTCCCTGGGGTCTTTGTCCCCCAGGCCAATAGTGTCCTGAATCGTGTCCTCCCCGACATCTCCCCATGGGTTCAGGTCGTCAGCTTGCGCGGGCAAAGCAACCGCCATCGCGGACATGAAAAGGAAGCTGATCATGGCCAGGCAAACTAAATTTTTAAATAATTTTTTTCTCATACTTCACCCCCTCTCTTTAAAAAACACAAAATAAGCTCAAATTGTGTTAATTTTAAATTATTAACATTTGAATATATTTTACCATATTTTAATAAATAAAACAAAACCCCTCCCCAGTTTTTAGGTTAAAACTCTAACCTAAAAACTGGGGAGGGGTTTTTAAGAAGGGGCCTGTCTGGAATCCCAAACCCTAAATTTTAAAGCTTGGCCAGATATTTTTGTTTTACTCTATTTGAATTATTACTAGATCTATTTATCTTCTCTCTGCCTATTTTCCTTGCCTAATTCTTTATTCACCCAATAAATCCAAACTATTATTCCTATTAAAAAGGCAATAAATATGGCTAAATTCAATTTTGATCTTTTGTTTTCCTCTTTTTTAAGGCTCTCTGCCTCTGTCGGCTTGGGTTTTTCAATTTCAGCTGAGGCCGAATCTTGGCCTAAGGCCGTAGTGGCTTCTTCTGTTTGAATATCTTGCCCGGCAACCGTTTCTGCTTTTTCTTCTGCTTTTATTCTTTTGTCTGCTTCTTCCAGAATTTCGGTCAAAGTTTGGGGCGAAGTTTCCTGGGCGCCTCGAGCAATCTCCGGAGTTTTTATGTCAAAATAAATTATATTTGACCAGGGGCTTTCTTTGCCGCGCTTATCTATTGCTGTAGTATATGCTAAATGTCCGCCTCTTGTCAAGTCCCGAGCTTCATGGCTGAAATTAGCAATTCCGGACTGATGATTTTTTATATCAAATTCTTTAAACAGCGCATGATCAATAAATACTCTAATTTTAAAATCATTTTTAGCCAATCCGGAAATCAACAACTTCTGATTTTCCGTTTTGTAATTAACTACAATCGGCGCCGGCAAAGGCGGCTCAACCTTAAATTTCAAAATATTGGATATCGGGCTTTTCCGCCCCTGGATGTCTTCGGCTATTGCCCAAGTCTGGTGCCAGCCAGGGCTTAAATTCAAAAACGGCCTGTAGGCGAAGTCAGCTGTGCCTGACCAATGGCGCAAATTCTCGGTCCAGCCGTTATAAATTCCATCAATGTAAATATGCACCTTGGTATTACTGACAGTTAAACCGGCTATACAGGGCTTGGGTGTTCCGATTGCGTCACTCGGGCTCGGTTTTATTAAAGTCGGAGCCGGCAACGAATCTGGAGTTTTGAAATTTGCAACCGCCGGTCTGGATAAGGCTCCTGAATTTATGTCGCGGGAAATTATTTCCGCCCGATGTTCTCCCTTGGATAAATTCTCGGCCAAAAAATAATAAAAACTGTCGCTGGCGGTTTTTTGGCTGGCGGTTTTAGCCATGTCAAAATAAATTCCGTCAATATAAACCAGCGCCTCTGTGTTTGCCGGAATTAAACCCTTAATAAAAAAACTTCCTAAGCCGTCAATGTCCCTTAAATATCCGAAATCAACAATGGTTGGGGCGCTAATCTCCCCTGCTTTGGCATTATTAATATCAAACAGCAAAACGCAGAAAGAGGAAACTAAAAAAAATGAAATGAAAAATAATATTTTTTTAAAACTCATATTAGAAAATTTCCTCCTTGGTTTGTTTTTAAAAATAGAATTTACGCACTTAAATTTTGTTTCGCCTTTGTCTCCAATTCCGAGTACTCGTGATATATTCGTGGGAAAAAATCAAAAATATTAAGTCAAAATAAAAAATTAAGTTGAGAGCCAAGGGGAGCAAATCAGAAAAATCCAATCTGTCCTCCTTGACTCTAACTTAAATGTATCTCCACCTTAGCAGTTAAAATATTGGCCAGTCAAGATGATAACCGGTTAACAAGCTGTGGGAAAAATCCATAATCAATGTGTAAAACCAGGTGGATAAAATTTGGATAAGTCCAATAAAAAATTTATATAATCACCAAGCAACATCTTTATAGTGCTTAATCTTGGCGATTTTTTTCCGGCGGTTTATATCAACAGCTATTAGGTCAATTCTGACATAATTTAAATCAATTTCTTGATTAAAAAGTTTATTGTCATTTAAATAAAAATAATGGTTCAAGGCCTTTTTTAAATTATCTATTTTTTTGCTGTCTAAATTTTCGTCAGCCGAACCGTAAGCCGAACTTGTCCTGGTCTTTACTTCAATAAAAACAACGAACCTGCCCCGGCAGGCGATAATGTCTATTTCCTTGTAGCTAACTTTTAGGTTGGTTTTTATAATTTCATATCCATGTCTTCTTAAATAATCTCTGGCCAGGGTCTCGCCGAATTTTCCTACCTTTTGCCGATAGTTCATAAATTCAAAAGACTTAAAACGGCTTATAAAACAAAAGGGCTTTAAAAAAGCCCTTTTCTCCCCCTCTCTCTGCCTTCTTAAGCCTTATATTTCACGGAATATATTTTTTATACTCTTTTTCTCTTTCCATCTGCTTTTTTTTCTCTGGAATTTTCTTTAGTTCCCAAAAAATAAATCCCAGCCAAGCCAGCATCCCCGCCCCCCAAAACAAAAACCAAAAGCGGGACGAAAGGAACGGCGCCCCCTCATAACTAAAAAACAGCAAAACCAAGCCGATAAAAAAATCAACTAAAGAAAAAGTTTTCAGCCGGCGCCAAAGAGCCATATGAAAACCTTTCTTTTTTGCTCCGATGAGCCAAAATAATATGCTTAGGGCCAATAAAGCGACCAAAAAAACTATTAAAGCTTTTTGGTAAACAGGCAATAGCGGCCCCGGCCGGGAATTAAACCAAAATTTTAGAGATAGTAAATTGTTCATAAAATTATAATTCTAATTTACAAATTATATCCAAATATTACAAATACAAATTATTTAAATTAATTCGATTCGTATAATTCGAAACATTCAAATATAATTTGAGATGGTTACAAAAGTCGCTTTCGTAGATTCAAATTATTACTCACATCTTTTCAAATATTACTCCATAATGATACTGCCCGGCTTCAAATTCATCCTCCAACTTTAAACCAAGTTTGGCGGCGGCGGTTTTCAATAAATCAAGCTTGACTCTTTCTTCGGTCGGCGGACCAATCGGGGAAGAAGTGTTTTTCCACTCCACCACCAACAATCGGCCGCCTTTTTTGAGCATTCTGACAGCTTCACGGACTATTTCCGTCCTTTTGTGCGACTGGTACAGGGTGTTTATAAGCAAGGCTATATCCAAGCTGCCTGATTCAATTTTGGTGGCCCCAAATATTTCCATGTCGCTCCAAACGGTTTCTATGTTTTCAATATTATCTTGCTTTATTCTCTTGCCTATAGACTGAAGCACGGTTCTCAATATGTCAACCGCGTATACTTTTCCGCCCCGGCCGATCAAATCCGCGGCCGGAAAAATAAAATGCCCGGAAGCGCCGCAGCCTAAATCAGCCACTTTATTTTTGTCGCTTACCTGGGCTTTTTTAAGTATAAAATTTACATCTAGTAAAGCGCTGCCGCCGGTTTTGCCATACATATATTTTTGAAAATTAAATTAAAATTTACAAAAATCAAATTATCGCCGGTTAAATATAACTTAATCGCCATCAACCAATACCTGCTTTTTGATTATTTTTTCCGGTCCGTATTTCTTTTTGGCCACAATTATTATAATATTAACTCCTTTTTTCAAATCAATCTTTTTGACAAACATTCCCTTTTCATCGCTTAATACCTGCTCGCCGTTCACAGTCACCTGAGCTTCAGATTCGGTTAAGCCAATAACGTCAACTTGAGTTTTTGTTATGGTTTGATTGTCGGCCGGTTGAATTATTTCCAAAACCGGAAAAGATATTATATTTTTTAAATAAAAGCCGATATAAAAAAGGACGGTTAAAACTACTGCTGCCAAAACCACGGCTTTTATAATTTTCGGCATTATTACGAGATTTCGACCGGCGACAACCTGCTGGGAAAAAATATTCTTGTTCTTTTTGTCCTGGCCCGAATCTTGATCTTTTATTTGTAAAACAACTTTATCAGCCAATTCTTTTTTTATCCCCAAAAAAAGAGCGTACTCCCTTAAAAAACTGCTGCCATAAACTCCGGCTGGCAATTGGCTATACTCCCCAGCCTCTATCACCCTTAAATATTTTACATTAATATTTAATTTTTTGGAAATATCTTCAAGTTTTAATCCCTTATCTTGCCTTATCCGGCAAAGTTCTCCGGCCAAATTTTCGGCTTCTGATAAAATTTTAGACTTTTTAAACATCTTATAAATTGAGATGGTTACAAAAATCGCTTTCGTAGCGAAATTTTCAAATTTTGGACAGAATTTTTTATAAATTTTTGAGCTTATATGGATATATAGGCGATAAAATTTAGAAAAAATCATGCCAAAATTTGGGAATTGCAGTAGAAATGGACTTTTGTAACCATCTCATTGTTAAATTGCCACATTGTTAAATAAAAATCAAATGCCCCAATATTATAGCAATTTAACAATAAAAACAATTTAACAATTTACTATTATTTAAACCAATCAGAATGCAGTATGCCTCCCGAACTTTGGATTCCCAGAGCTTGCGCCGTGAAATTAATAATTGTATAACTAGTAAAAACAATCACCAAGCCGATTACCGCCCCGATTATTATCTGTTTGGCTTGGGTAACCCGCTCGCTTGAGCCGGCCGAGATCAAAAACATAACTCCGCCGTAAATAAACATTAATAAAGCCAGAGAACCGACAAGTCCCAATATAATATCTGATGCCTGAATAACAACTCTCATAAAATCATTTAATTGGCAATTTCCCGTGTCTTTACAATTTCCGATAGTATCCACCAGTGAGCTTTGAGCCGAACAAAAACTAGCTAAGCCACATAACACATAACACATAACACATAACATTAATAAAATTGTCACTTTCTTTTTAAACATAACTTTATACTTTGAGATGGTTACAAAAGTCGCTTTCGTAGCGAAATTTTCAAATTTTGGACAGAATTTTTTATAAATTTTTGAGCTTATATGGATATATGGGCGATAAAATTTAGAAAAAATTATGCCAAAATTTGGGAATTGCAGTAGAAATGAACTTTTGTAACCGTCTCTTTGCAACTTTTAACTTTTTACTGGTCAATCGTCTGCCCAACTCTTTGGGCTCCCAATTTAATAATATTTTCAATTTTATCTTCTCCTTTAACCGCTGAATCTATCATTTCTCCAATTATCAATTCGGCCGCATTTGAATCCTCGCCCTCATACCAGCTGTCTGCAGTCAATACCTGTTCAGCAAACACGCCTATACCCATATCGTCAACCTGTTCATTAACCAGAGAACGCAAAGCAGTCGGTTTTTTGGCAATATCCAAATATGATTTAACCTGGTCTTCTTTGGCCGCGAACTGGATAAAATCCCAAGCCACATCCGCATTCTGGCTTTTGTTGGACACTGTTTCCACCCAATAATTAGCAAAATTAACCTGAGCGCTACTGCTTTGAATTTGAGGCAGTCTGGCGATGGCAAAATTTAATTTTGGCGCCCGAGCTTTGATAGTGGGCAAATGATAAGCGTATCCAAACATTATGGCTAGCTTCCCCTGAATAAACAAGTCTAAAGAATTTTCCATTTTACTGTTCCAGCAATACACTTCCTTGCCCGGATTGGCAAAATCAGAATAAAACCGCAAGGCTTCCAATCCTGGATTATAATTCTGGTTTTTCAAGGTGGTTGGAATTTTATCAAACATTACCCGCCCGGCTTCATCCATCATCACTGCCCCGTTTTGCATCATTAAAGCGGATAAAACATCGCTGTATCTTTCAATATTTTTACTCCCCCCCAAGGCCACGCCGGTTTGGATAATTTCACCGCTGGCATCCTGCTTGGTTAATTTTTTGACCGCCTGCTGAAAATCCTTATTCCAATAAGGAGGCGGTTCGGAAATACCGGCATTATTCAATAAATCTTTATTATAGTACATAGCTAAAGTATCAACTGACAAAGGCAAGGCAAAAACTCTCTCTGTCTCTTCTCCTGTTTTATCGTCCGCAACCGGGATGACTACATCATCATAAATCGCGTCAATAAAATTATTTTTTAGCTCCCGCATAGTAATGCTTTTGGAAGGCCTTAATTCTATAACTGTTTCTTTTTTCAGGGTGCCTTTGACAACCGGGTAGGCCATGGTAATTTCCGTTGGCATAGGCGCAATTTTGGTCTGGTATTTTTTGATCCAAGTATTATGAATGGAAAAAATATCCGGCCCCTTGTCTTCGGCCATTGCTTCCAGGAGTTCTTTTTCATATTCATTATAGCGCAATTTCCGATATTCAATCGTAACAAAAGGATGCAGTTGCTTATATTTATTAATAATCTCCTCAAAAGCGTCCGGCCCGTCCCAAACCCGCCAATAAGTCAAAGTAATCGGCTTAATGGCTGCTTGAGTTTTTTTATCAACCAAAGCACAGCCAAAACCAGAAGTGAGGATTAGTATAAAAAATAATAGTAAAATAAATATTCTTCTCTTCATAAAAAAATTCAAAGTAAACTCTAAATCCTAATATCTAAATCCTAAACAAATCCAAATCACTAAATTCAAAGCTCTATTTAAAACATTTGTTCATTTGAATTTTGAATTTGTTTAGGATTTAGGATTTAGTGCTTAAGATTTCTAAATTTTCTCTTATTAGTAATTATACCAAATTTAACCCAAAAAACCAAAACCCTAGCTTTCTTTCGGTCTATACTGCAGAGCCTCGGCGATATGGGAGGTCAAAATCTTTGATTCTCCGGCTAAATCGGCAATAGTTCTGGCTAATTTTAAAATCCTGAAATATACTCGGGCTGATAGGTGCATCTGGTCAACGGCGTTGCGCAGAAGCTGCCTGGAGGCTTCATCCACCTGGCAGAATCTTTTTACGGCTTCCGAGGTCATTTCTGAATTGGTGATATAGAGGGAATCTTTAAATCTCGCCTGCTGAATCGCTCGGGCGGCCTGAATTCTTTCTTTGATAATCGCTGATTTTTCGCTGTCGCTGTCAGACGATAATTTGTCAAATTTAATTCTGGGCACTTCAATATGAATATCAATTCGGTCAATAATCGGGCCGGAAATTCTTTTTCGGTAATTTAAAATCTGGACCGGCGAGCAGATGCATTGTTTTTCTTTGTCGCCGTGATAACCGCAAGGACAGGGATTCATGGCCGCCACCAAAACAAATTTAGCCGGAAAACTCAAGTTGCCGGCCGCCCGGCTGATATTGATAACGCCGTCTTCCAGGGGCTGGCGCAGATTTTCTAAAACCTGGCGCGGAAATTCGCCAAATTCGTCCAGAAACAAAACTCCGCGGTGAGCCAGGGAAATTTCACCCGGCCGGGGCCAGGCCCCGCCACCCACCAGCGCCGCGCCCGAAGCCGTATGGTGAGGAGAGCGAAAAGGCCGGTTGGTCATCAGGGCGACATTATTGGGCAATTCTCCGGCCACGCTATAAATCTTGGTAATCTCCAAAGCTTCCTCCAAAATCAAATCAGGCAAAATTGAAGGCACGGTCCGGGCGATCAAAGTTTTGCCTGACCCGGGCGAACCAAACATAAGCATATTATGGGCCCCGGCGGCGGCAATCTCCATGGCCCGCTTAACATGCTCCTGGCCCTTAATGTGGGCCATATCCGAAACTATGGCCAGGTTGGAAAAATCAAAATCGCAGGGCTCAAGCGGAGAAATTATATCCAGGCCCTCCAAATGCCTGGCCAGCTGCCTTAAGCTGTCAACCGGAATAACTTCCAGTTCTTTTACTAATTTAGCTTCAGCCGCGTTGGCCTTGGGCAAAAAAATTGTTTTAATTCCTTCCTGCCTGGCCTTGATGGCGATTGATAAAACGCCGTTAACCGGCCTTAAATCGCCGTTTAAAGCCAGCTCGCCGACAAACAGCATTTCTTCCGGCTTGTCCTTAATATAAAGCCGGTTGGTAGTCAAAAGTATACTGACAGCAATCGGCAAATCATAGCTTGGCCCCTGTTTTTTCAGGTCAGCCGGCGCTAAATTTATAGTTACCTTGAGGCGGGGGAAATCGGAATTTTTGATGGCGCTTCTGACCCTTTCTCTTGATTCAGACACCGCCGTATCCGGCAGGCCGACAACAGCGAAAATGCCATGGTCGCCGCCGCCGGTATCGGCCTCCACTTCCACCAGCTCGGCGTTTAAGCCGATAACCGCGGCTGATAATATTTTTGAAGACATGACGAAGTTAAAAGTTTAAAAGTAAAAAGTTAAAAGTAATAAAGTTATTACCATTAACTCTTTGCTTTTATATTATCCGTTTCTGAACTTCTTTTTCTAAAATCAATTTATCTATTTTTCCAATCAACGCCCCGGCATCTTCCAGAGCTTGTCTTAATTCGCTTTCAGATATACTTTCCAAATTTCCATATTCCAGTTTATTTCTTTTTTTCCTCATTTTCTGCAACCGGCTAAATTCATTCTCCAGCTCGCCCAACATTAATTCGCCGGCCAGACCAATGAATGATACCGGCCGCCGCTCTTTTTGGCCCTGAAGCCGTTAAGCAGAAGCAGTGATTCGCAGGCGATTCTAACCGCGTCATAAACCGGAGCGTAAACCATTTCCGCGTCGCCAAAATTTTTGGCTTTTTTGGCAAATGAAAAAAATTTGCCGGCTTTATCCAGCCGTTTTCTGGCTTCACCAGCCGACGGCTGAATTTTTTCAATCTCCTGGCTGTCAATAAAATTTTTTAAAATCATAAAGATCGCCTTTCAGGACAATTGTCGGTTGCCTAAAAACATTTATAAAAAAATTATTTTTTTCTTTCAATTTGTTAATCGCCTCTGAATAACCATATATATGATAATTTATTTCCCGATTCAATTCCGCTTCCAGCTGGCTGACTTTTTGAATCAAAATATCATGGTCAATTTCTCCTATCAGCATTAAATCTATGTCGCTGGCGGTTGTTTCTTTTTCCTTGGCTATTGAACCAAATATAAAAGCGCACTTAATGTCTTTGAACCCGCCAACCAATTCTTTTAATCTTCCTTCTATCCCGATTGTTTTGGAAATAATTTTTTTTAATTCCTGATACAGGGGGTAATCTTTATTCAACTTAAAAAAACGCATATTCCCTCTGCGCCTGTCTTCTAATATGCCTTCCTTTACTAAATCATTGATAATTTTCTGATAATGCCCCGGCTCTTTGCCTAAATTTTTGGCGATTTCCCGTAAATAATACTCCCTGCCAACATCCTGAAAAAATAAATTTAACACTTCGCCCTTTTTATTTTTTATCAAATTTAACATAAATGTATACTTTATATATACAATTGTATATTATAAACATACGTTTGTCAAGATTTGCTAATTTTAAACAAAAAACCGCCTAAAAGCGGTTAAACATTTTTTAAAAAATACTTTTGACTAATATTTTCTTAATAAAAAAGATTAAGGGGTAAATGCCCTAAGCCCGAAACGCCTTATTATAAATTTTTCAATAATTCTTTAAATCCGGCTGTGTTTACAAAATAATTTTGTTTATTATTTTTTAGGTTATTTTCAATGTTGATAATTTGATTTAGTATTTTACCTTTATTCAAAGTCTTGTTTGCGAAAAGATTAAAATAAATTCCATCCAAAAAAGAAATATAATGAATTTTTTTATTATTTTCGCTATATCCAATAAAAGATATAATTTCATTAATCTGTTTATCCTGTCCGCCTCCGCCTTCTTTCATGTGTTTATGTTCAATAATATAAATATCATCTTTATGTCTGATTAAAAAATCAGGCATTTTATTTTCTTTTTTCGAGCTCCATTTAAAATCAATGTTGTAATATTTTAACAAATCCTTAAAAAGTTTTTTGCCTTTCTTGTCTGACTCAATATATTTTTTCTCTCCAGATATAAATTTTTTAATTAAGGCATTGTTTGCCTTTTTAAAACCTTTAGAATCTAACATTTTTGAAACTTTATATATTCCAAGATTGCCGCTTTCCTTATGAGCCTTTGCGTCTTTACTGGCTTGTAGTGTAGTTGGAGTATATCCGTAAGTTGAATATAAGCCATGTCGGAGATCAATATATTTTTCTGTAATATTTTTTAGTATTTTTAGTTGTTCCCTGCCGCTCATTTTACAAAAAATACTATAAGATATATCAACTACAGACCAAAATGACACAAATTCAGAATAATTTATGTTTTTATTTTTTATAATTTTCAATATTTTTTTAAGCGCTTTTCTGGCTGTTGCGGAGCTTTTAGTTTTTCTGGCGAAACTGTAAGCTGAAATACTTTCTAACAAATCCACATTTTGCAACATTAGGTTAGTTGGCTTTTGGGGATTTTTAGAAATAATTAAATCTCCGCTCTTCAAATAAAATTCATCAATAATCGGTTCAGGATTATTAAGTGAATACTCAAATAACTTTAGATTATCAATTTTTAGCATATATATATTAAATTAAAGTAATTTCATGTTTGGATGGGCCATTTCGTAAGCGCTTTCCAGAATGGCCCTAGCGGTTAAATAATCCAAGCGTCTTCTTCTTTCCCCATTTTTTTTGTTGCCCTTGAAAGGGGAAAGTAAAACATCATTAGTTTTTTTTCTAAAATCAAAAAGTAGATCATTGCTAAATTTAATTATTTTTTCTATTTTTTCTTTTTTGGTATTTAATTCAACAACTGTAATTAATCTTGAGCTTTCTTTGATGTCAGATAAATCATAATCAATTTCTTCGGGTTTCATAAAAGATATGGGTTTTGCTGGGTTTGTGGTATCAACCGCCCTTAACGCAATCTGCCCTTTGGGCGAATTGAATTTTATATAAATATTCTTTTGCGGTGTTTGTCTCATTTTTTCAAAGTAGCCTAATGTGCCAAGCATCTTATCATTTTTATAAACTTTAATTTTATCGTAAGTTTTGTTTTTATTATCAAAACATATTACACAAACCGGATTTTCCGTATCATCAAATAACTGGTCTTCAATTATAGTTATGCTTGTCAATCTGTGTTTAGGAAATTTTGAATTTATAAAAGTTTCCGGAATTATCATTATCCCAAAATCATTATTTAGGCATTGCTCAATCGCTAACTGGTAAATATCATCATATTTACAAATCTTAAAATATTTTTTAACTGAATCATATATATTTTTTCTTTTAGCGCTGTAATTTGTTAGGTATGGCGGGTTAGTAATAATAATTGAATTTTTTATTTTTGGAACAGACAATAAACTATCATTTATTTTCCAGTTTAGGGATTTATCAATATCAAAGCCCTTTGTTTTTTGAAAGCCAATTTGTTTAGCCGCTTTTAGCAGATCGCCGCTTCCTGCGAATGGATCAAAAGCAATTGTTGCTTTTGTGGATTTTATAAAATCAAAAATATGATCTTTCAGCCAAAAATCATTTTTAGTAAAAAATTGTCCTAAGCTTTGTTTTTTTATAACGGCGTTCATACCTATATTATAAATTATACCTAAAAAATTAATAAAAATAAAATTTTACGACCAACTCGCAGCCAGATTCTTAATTACATATTTTACAACCCCATTTATTAAAAATTTATCATCTTCGTGAATAAAAGTTGCTGGATGATTTTCCGTTGATTCGGAAATTAAAGAAATAATCTTATTTTTTGAATCCAGTAATAACTTTTTTATGTTTGCGCAGTTATCAATAATTGCAAGCACATAATCATTCGGGTGTGGCTGTTTTTTTGAATCAACTATTACATAATCACCATTTTCAATATTCTGGCCATTAATATTTGCTTTATTCATTGAGTTTCCGGAGGCTTTAATCGCGAGCAAACCGTCTCCGACTTTAATAATATTTTTTGATACCTTAATATATCCCTCTAAATTTTCTTCGGCAAAAATATTTGCTTCGCCACAGTTTGCTGATCCTAAGACAGGAATTGCTAAAAACAATCCCTTTTGCGGGACATCATCTTTAACGCGTTTAATTTCACCGGTTTTTTTATCAATTTTTATAAAACCCTTTTCCTCAAGTTTTTTTAAATGATAAGACACCTTAAAGGGGTGGGGTTCTCCCACTAATCTTCCAATTTGCCTAAGACCATCTCTTTTTAAGTTTAGATTATCGGCAAAATTTAATATTTTTTGTTGAATTTGGTGCATATTCTTGCTTTTTATTACATATCCACAGTGTAGCTTTTTTTGTTTCTTTTGTCAAATATATACAAAAGCGTCAAATCGTTGACAGATATTTATTATTTTGCTAAAATAAAACTATAAATCTCCAAAATCAAAGCGGGGCCCAGTCGAACCCCGCTTGAAAATGTGCGGTCGATTATTCGCACAAACCACTCTAATAATTAAAGGATAGCATATTTTCAGGTTTTGGGGAAGTTGACTTAAGTTAATATTTGTGAGGCTGATTTCCTAAAATCTGACAAATCATTTTATATCTATTTTCACGATTCATGCCTCTATGAATTCGCAATAAGTTCTTTAAAGTTGTATTACTGCCATCTATGG
>Ga0210057_1005055_pt1 | contig 17142 bp, 29 predicted proteins | sample CryGeyCG2114_010_2_FD_183968 | JGI IMG/M metagenome (GOLD analysis project Ga0210057, IMG submission 183968) | Groundwater microbial communities from aquifer - Crystal Geyser CG10_big_fil_rev_8/21/14_0.10 (SPAdes) (version 2) | ecosystem: Environmental > Aquatic > Deep subsurface > Groundwater ...
TCATAGTCTTTTCACCTTTGTAGTCATTTTTAGTGCTTCAATGCATGCTTTTGCTAGGTTTAGTGTGGTTCTTGTTTGTCCGAAGGTTTTTCCATAAACGTCTTTTATTCCTGCGAGCTTTAATATCTTCTTCATTTCATCGCCTACTACTAGTCCTGTTCCTTGTGGTGCTGGGATTAGTACTACTCTTAAACTTCCGCATTTTCCTATAACTCTTACTGGGACACTATGTGGTTCTTTACATGAGCAGTCAAAGCTTCCGCATCCTCTTCTTACTTTTATTATGTTAAGTTTTGCTTTCCTTAGAGATTTTTCTCTTGCTGGTAGGTTTTCTTTAGCTCTTCCTAGTCCTACTCCCACATGTCCGTTTTCATCTCCGACTATTGCCATTGCTGAGAATGTTGGTACGTTTCCTTCAGCAGTCTTTCTTTGTGTTTGTCTCCATGCTCTTCTTTTTCCTCCTCCGAATTTTCCTTTTGATTGTCCTATCAATAATAAGTCGTCTTTTAGTTTTAATAATGAGTCCACTACTTCTGGTTCTAGTATTCTGTATCTGTCAAGTATCTGATCTATATCTGTTAATTCTTTATTTTTTACTAGTTTTCCTACTCTTGTCTTAGGGGCCCAGCTACTTAGTGCTTCTTCTTCGGTTTTTTTTCTTTTTTCTTCTCTCTTGAATTTTATTGCTTCTCCTCTGGTCAGTGTTGGTTCTGGTTTTTCTTCTACTTCTTCTTCAGGTTTTATTATTTCTTTTTCTTTAGTCATTTTTTTGCTCCTAATTTCTTTGTTATTTTCTCTATTACCTCTTTAACATCTTTCTTCATGTGCATTCCTTCGATTCTTTCTTTATCTGGGAACATTTTTTCATTAACTGGCATCTTTATTCCTGCGTCAATAATTCCTTTTGCGTACGCGTAAATTCTTGATTTTTTTACGTTTCTGTATAGTCCTAAATCAAGTACTCCTTCATTGTTTGTTTTGTCGTTGTCCTTAATCTTTTTTCCTAATAGTAGCCCTGTTAAGTATGCTGCTGGTAGGCTTTTAAGGCTTCCTTCCCATTCTTTAGGCCATCCCATGGCTAATAGTTCTCCTGAGTTTGCTGTTATTATCACATAGTCTTGTGATTCTTTGCTTATTACATATTGTCCTATGATTCTCTTATTGGTCTTCTTAAATAATACTCTTGCCTTTTCTCCTTTAAGCATTCTCTTTCTATGTTTGTAATCTGTTTTTCCTTCTCTTCTTCTTCTCTTTGGTACGTTTATCATTTTTTTGCTCCTAAATGTTCTTTTAAGTGTGCTTTACTTCTAAACTTTGATCCTCTGATGTTTTTCCTTAATTCTTTATATTTATCCCTGTCAATCTTCTTAGTGTCTCTTAGTGACTTAACATATTTTCTTAGTTTTCTTGTTCTCTTAACATATTCTTGCTTTCTCTTATTAACTTTCTTCTTTATCTTTCCTGGTCCTCTACGTGTTGTTCTTTTCTTATTAGTCTTCCTTCCTTTTTGTTCTTTTATAGTTATCGCTTTACTCTTAAGGAGGTCTCTGATGTCCTGTGCGGTTATTGCTTCTTTTATTTCATTTAGTCTTTCTTCATTGAATTTTACTCTTCCCTTTCCTGCTCCTGTTATTCTTGCAGTTAATTCTTTCTTATTTCTTAAGTTCATTTTGAGGTTTTATTTCTCTCCTTATTATTTTTTATTTTTATTCCTTTTTTCTTTGCTTCTTCTACCATTAAAGCTTTCTTCTTAGCTCCTATTTTTGCGCTGAGGATTATTACTTTCTCATTTGTTCCTAATAATTCTTTCATGTTGTTTATTAGTATTATTTTCTTACTTGGTGTTTTCTTCATTCCGATGCTTGGTTTATTCTGATGTCCTTTAATATTTTCTCTGATCTTATTATGTCTTCCTCTAGCTTTTCTCCAGGTAATCTTCTTCTTAGCTCCTTTTCCTAGTCTCTTATACTTATTCCAGCTTTCTCTCTTGAAGGTTCTCATATTATTACTCCTGGCTTTTCTGTAAGGAATATTCCGTCTTGGAATATTCTTCTGTCTCTAAGTCTTACTTTTGTTGCTTTCTCAAAGTTAGCTGCTGTTTGCCCTGCTTTCTCTTTATCGTGTGATTCCACTGTTATTACTGCCCCTTCAACTTTCACTTCTACTCCTTCTAGAATTTTTGCTTTTCTTTGTTGTTTTTCTCCTAGGAAGTTCTTTACTATAAGCTCATTCTTTGCTTTATCAACACTTACTGTCATCGGAAAATGTACGTTGCAGACTTTTAGTTTGTAGAGGTACTTTTCTTTTAGTCCTTTTATCATGTTTCTTATGTGAGCTGTGTAAGTGCTTATCATCTTTCTTTCTTTCTTTGTTGTTCTTTGAGCACTTATCACTATATTCTTTCCTTCAATTTTTATTTCTACTACGTCTATTTTTCTTTTTATCTGTGCTTCTCCTGTTTTCATAATTATTTCTTTCCCTTCAACTCTTGCTTCTATTCCTTCTGGGAGTTCTATAATTCTCTTCAATTCGTCATTCTTCTTTGGTTTTACCATTTTAGTAGAAATACGCTACGAGCGCTCCTCCAATATTTTTTTCTATTGCTTCTGTGTGCTTCATTAATCCTTTATTGGTTGTTACTAGTATCATTCCGTAATCTCTTGCTGGTAGGTATCTTCTTATGAACCTTTCAATGTTTTCTTTATCAACGAAGTATCTTGGTTTTATTGCTTTACATTCGTTTAAGTCTCCAATTTTTATCTTTACTTTTCTTCCTTCTACTTCAAATGTTTCTATGAATCCTTCTTCTTTTGCTAGTTCTAGTATGCTTATCAGTAACTTTGACTTAATGTTTATTTCAACATATTTCTTTTTGGCTCTCTTCCCATTCATTATCTTGCTTAACGCGTCTGATATTATATCTTGTGACATTTTTTTATTGGTATTTTTTAAATCCTATTTTCTCTGCTGTTTCTCTGAAGCAGTGTCTGCATAGGTGCAGTCCGTAGCTTGAGATGTGTCCTCCTATTCTTTCGCAAACTTCACATCTTCTAACTGCGGCCCCAAATTTTCTTTCTTTTGGTTTATTATGTTTTTCGTACTTTGCTCTAACTACTGGCTTGTTTCTTAGTTGTTTCAGTGTTTTTTTCCAGCTACTTGCTCCCATTTTACTTTATTATTACCCCAAAATTTTCTTCTAAATATTTTATTATTTCTTCGGTTGTTACTGCTTGTTTTCCTGGGAGTTTTCCTTCTTTCATTTTTCTTCTTTTTACTCTTACTCCTTTTCTTATAAAGTCTACTGTTACATTAAATCCTATTATTCCTATATCTCTCTGGTATTCTACTCCTGGCATTTCGATATATTCTGGTACTCCAAATGAGAAGTGGTTTGGTGCTATCTGTTTCTTCTTTATTTCCTTATCAACAGCTACTAGTGCTCTTTTAAGCATTTCTATTGCTTCCTTGCCTCTTAGTGTTACTTTGCATCCTATTTCAAGTCCGGGTCTTACTCCCCATGTTGGTATTCTCTTTCTTCCTTTAGTTTTTATAACTTTTCTCTTACTAATTATTTCTAGTAGTTTCACTGCTTTGTCCAAGGCGTCCCCGTTTGCTCCTGCTGATAAGATCACTTTCTCGATTTTTGGTGTTCTCATAATATTTTCTTTTATTTCACTCATATTGCCATTATATCCTCAGTTTTAAGTTTGATTTCTTTATTCTTGAATTCTACTAATGCTATTCCTTCAATCATTTCTTTAACTATTCCTTTCTTTCCTAGGTGTTTTCCTGATATTACTATTATTCCTACTCCTTTCTTTATCTCTATAACTTTCTTTATTTTCTTCTCTCTTGTATCTATTAATGCTGAGTCTCCAACATTTATTTTTTCTTTAGTTATCAGGTTTCTTCCGTCTACAAATGATACTTGTATTAGTCCTTTCTTTACTTTTCTCTTATTTATTACTTTGCTTATCTTTTCTCCGATTTCTGTTTTCTTTATCTCTTCAAGTGAGTATTTTCCTTTTTCTGTGTATGTGACCCTGAATGTTCCTGCTCCTTCAACGCTCACTGTATCGTTGAGCGTTATAGAGGCTTTCTCTTCCTTAACTTTTTTATCGTTAATTCTTACTAGTCCTTTTTCTAGTATCTTCTTTACTTCTCTTCTATTACTTCCGAAATTATTCATTTCTCTCAGAACTATAAGTAATGGTACTGCGTTCTTTATTCCTCCAAGTGGTTTAACTATGTACTTGGTTCCTTTTCTTGCCACAGGCCATGATTTTGGTGTACTATTTCTTTTTAGGTGCATCTTTCTTTTCCTCCTTGTTCTCTTTCTTTATTCTAATTCTTCTTTTATCTTCGGCATTCATTTCTGTTATTTGTAAGTTTGATGGGTTGAATTTTACATCAATCTTTGTTCCATCCTTCTTCTGATTTTGAATCTTTTCTATTGTTATTACCATTGTTTTCTTGTCCACATTTTTTACTTTTCCTGTTTTCTTTTTATTCTTTCCTACCATTATTTTTACGGTGTCTCCTTTTCTTACTGGTATGCTTCTCATTCCGTACTTTTTTCTTAGTTCCTTGCTTAAGTTTGCTTTCATCATTTGATGTCTTAAGTGTAGCGGGGCATTTGCTTGGTATTTTCTTTTCTTTCTTGTTTGTGTGCTTGACTTCCATGATTTTGAAAATTTCTTTTTCATTTTTTTATAATACGAACTGTGCTATCTTCGCTACCTCCTTCCATCTTTCAAGTATTTCTCTGGCGACTGCTCCCTTTATTTGTGTTCCTTTAGGGTTTCCTTTATCGTCCTTTAATAGTGCTACTGCATTGTCTGTGAAGCATATTCTTTCTCCGGTCTTTCTTAAGTAAGGCTTTTTCTGTCTTATTATTATCGCTGGGAATACTTCTCCTTTCATCTTTGGTAGTCCTTTTCTTACGCTAACTTTTACTAAGTCTCCGACTTTCGCTGATTGTTGTCTTCCTTTTGTAGTTTTCCCTCTCTTTACTCCGGTGATTCTTACTATTCTTGCTCCGCTATTATCGCTTGCTATCACTATGCTTCCTATGTTCAATCCTCTGGTTACTTTTGCTCCTATTGCTTTCATTGTATTCCTTCCTTTATTTTCTTTATTAATACTGAATGTATTATCTTACTTAGTGGTCTGCATTCCTTAACTTTTACTAAGTCTCCGACTTTTACTTCTTCTTGCATGCACTTTGGTAAGTGTGAATGTATTCTGCTTTTATCTTTAGCGTAACGATCATACTTCCTTATTTTTAATGGTCTTTCAAACTCTATGACTATTCTTCCTTCAAACTTCTTTGTTATTCTTCCTTCGAAAGTTCTTCCTCTTGCTGATAAAGTTCCATGTATCGGACATTTTTTATCCGCACAGCTAACTTCTTTCTTTTCTTCGTGGTTTTTTGTTTTTTTCATTTTTTTTCCTTCTTTAGGTTGTGATTATTGAATTCTCTGGGAATCCTGCCTTCATTAATGCTTGCTTTGCTTTTGACTTATGATTTCCTTGCAGTTCTATAACTCCTTCCTTAACTGTTCCTCCACATGCAAGTTCATTCTTAAGTTCTTTTGCTGTTTCCTTAACATTAATCTCGCTTCCTAATCCTTTGATTAACGTCGTGTACTTCCCGAACCTTCTCTTCACTAGTTCGATAGTAATTCTCTGTTCACTCTTCGCTATTTCCTCACAAACACATGCCTGTTTTGGCAGGCCACATTTTGGACATATGTCCATTTTATTTATTTGTAAGTTTCATTTTATTTGGACTATTCATGCTGGTGAGTATTCTTGCTATTGCTTTCTTTATTTCCTTAGTTCTTATTTTCCCTGACTTATTCGCGTGAACATTCTTCTTTATTAATTCCATTTTCAATTCTTCTAACTTCTTCTTCTTTTCATCATTGTTCATCTTTATTACTTCCTTATTCTTTATTACTGCCATTCTTTTCCTCCATTAATAATGCTTGACTTTTTATTTTGTTCTTTAATTCATCGCTCATGTCTACTCTATCTAATAATTTTATTCCTTTTGGTAGTATGCTTACTTTTATTCCTATCATTCCTGTTTTCGTAATTGCTCTTGCTTGTGATCTGCTTACCATTCTTGCTGTGTCTCCAGTTTTCTTTAAGTATCCTTGTGCGAATCTCCATGTTTTGGCTCTTTCTCCTGGTAGTTTTCCGCTTATGCTTATTTCTGCTCCTAGTGCTCCTGCCCTCATTATTCTTTGTAGGCTTCTATAAGCTATTGCTTTAAATCTTAAATTTCCAAATCTTTCTAATGATAGTGCTATGTCGTCTGCAACTGTTCTTGAGTCAAAGTCTGGGTTATTTATTTCTGCTATTTCTATATGTGGGTTTTCTAGCTTGAATTTTCTCTTTAGTAGTTCTGTTAGTTCTGCTATTCTTCCTCCTTGTTTTCCTATGATGTATCCTGGCTTGTTAGTCTCAACTATGAGTTTCTCTCCTACTGGGGTGTATTCAATGCTTACATGGCTTATCCTTCCCTTTCCGAGGTTTTCTTTTATGAATTCTTTCATCTTAAATTCTTCTTTCTTAAACTTTACGAATTTTTTTTCTTCCATATTTTTTCTTCTCCTGGTTTTTATTTTTCTTCTTTCTTTCTTTTACTTCTATGTGAACATTCGTCCTTTTAAGCTTTTTACTGCCTCCTCTTCTTAGGCTTCTCGAAGAGTGTGATGCTGATGCTATTACTATTACTGGGTCTTCTATTCCGTTAACGTTTGAGTTTCCTATTAATGATTTTAGTACCTTAATCATTTCTTTAGAGGCATTCATTGGGTATCTTCCTGACATAATTCTTCCTTTTCTGTGAGGTATTTCCCCTCTCATTGGTAATGGTTTACTCTTAGTCATTACCTTTTCTAATTCTTCTATTGCTCTTTCTAGGCTCATTCCTTTAATGTGTTTACAGATTGCCATTGAATGTTTTTTTGATACTGGTAATCCTCTGATGTTCACATGTGCTTCTTCCTTCTTCACTCTTGGTTCTTCTTTCTTTTTCTCTTCTGCTTTCTTTTCTTCGGTCTTTTCAGTGGCTTTTTCTTCTTTAGCTACTTCTTCATTTTTTTCTTTCTTTTCTTCTTCCGTTTGTTTTTTTATTTTTTCTTCTGTCATTTTTCTCCTTATTTCACTGATCTTGATGCTGATCCCCTTGTCGCTCCTATTCCTGCTGATCCATGTGATACTTTCTTTCTTGTTGGTGCGAATTCTCCTAGTCGGTGTCCAAGCATTTCTTCAGTAATTTTTATCTTTAAAAATTCCTTCCCTGAATGTATCATTACTGTGAATCCTATCATTCCTGGAACAATTACTATTTCTCTTGAGTGAGTCTTTATTGGTCTTCCTCTTTCTGTCTTCTTCACACATTTCTTTATGAATTCTTCTATAACATCGAAGTGTCTAAGTACTGTTCTTCTTTCTCTTGATGGTAAGTAGACTGCGAATTCTCTAGTTCCCATCTTCTTTAATTCTTCTATTCCTTTTCCTCTATAAGTGTATTCTTTCTTCGTTGGTTCTATCATTATCTCTTCTTCCTCCCTGTTCTTCTAGGTCTTATTAGTCCTACTCTTGCACCTGCTGGTGCGTTTCTCTTAGCTATCTTTCCTTTCTGTCCGTGTGTTACTCTCTTACCTCTTCCACTACCAAATGGGTGGTCTATTACGTTCATTTTTACTGCTGATGTTCTAGGCCACAGCTTATTCTTAGTTTTCTTAATATGGTATTTCTTTCCTGCTTTCATTGTTGGTTTTTCTTTTCTTCCGCTTCCTGCGACTACTCCTATCTGTGCTCTGCATTCAGGTTTTATTTCTATCTCTCTCTTACTTGGGGTTTTTATGAATATTCTCTTGCTGAACCTCTTGCTTATCACTGCGTACGTTCCTCCTGCTCTTACCATCTTTCCTCCGTCTCCTGGGCGGTTTTCGATATTATATATTTTTGTTCCTATTTCTAAATCTCTAACTCTCACAATATTTCCTATTTCTGCTGGTGCTTCTTCTCCTATGATTATCTTCTGTCCAACGTATGCTTTTTCAAATGCTGGTATGTAAAATATCTCTTTTTTCTTGCCGTCTTTTCTTTTGAGTATTATTTTTGCTATTGGTGCATTATGTGCTCTTGAGTGTATTAATTTGATTATTTCTCCTGTTCCTTCTATCCCTCTTGGTGGGTATCCTAGTCTGTACACGAATGCTTTGCTTCTCGCTCTGTATGTTAGGCTTCCATGCCCTCTTGCTTGTTGTATTATTCTTTTTCCCATATTCTTAGATCATCCCCAGTTTTGTTGCTATGTCTATTGCTGGACTTTCATTCTTTAGTCTTATATAGGCATACTTCTTATTTTTCTTATTCATTGTATTAACACTTACAATTTTTACTTTGAATAATTCTTCAAATTCCCTTGTTATATCCTTCTTAGTTTTTCTTCCATCAACAATGAATAACAGGGTATTTTCTGTTTCTATAAGCTTTACTGCTTTTTCTGTTGTTACTGGTTTGAATAGTATCCCTATGTTTTTCATCCTATTACCTCCGAGAGTTCCTTTAAGGCTTTTTCTGTGTATATTGTCATTCTTCCTAGTGGCATTAAGTCCTGTATTCTTATAGTGTTAATATTTCTTACGTCCATTCCACTAATTTTCTTTTCTTCTTCTCTTCCTATGATTAATAATACTCCTGCGCTCTTCTTGTATTTTCTATTTCTTAATTTTCCTCTTCCTGCTCTTACTTTTTTGTTCTTGCTTATTAGTTCTTCCATTCCTTTCATGTTTTCTTTAAGGAATCCTAAGAATTCTTTAGTCTTCATGCTTAGTACTTCTTCGCTGATTACTATTGGCATATTTTTTATTTCTTTATCCTTTAGTGTTTGGTATCTTTCTTTTATCATCTCATTATTTGCTGTTGATGCAAATGCGCTTTTTAGTGCTATAATCATTTCTTTCTTGTTAACTTTCTTTGTGGTCATGAAGTGTTCTACCAACGGTGCATGTGGTCTTCTTCCACCTCTGGTATTTGATACGAATGCTCCTACCCAGTAGAATTGTGTTCCTCTTCTCCAGAATATTTTTCTTGGTACTCTTGATATTCCATGTCCATATGCTGTTTTCCATTTTCTTCTACGATGACTTATTATTCCTGATGCAGAATGCATTTTTCCTGCCATTACATCTGCTCCTCTTGGTTGCATTTCTTCAAATCTCTTTACTTCTAGTAGTCTTTGTGCTAGGTCATTTCTTATTTTCTCATTGAAGAATGCTGGTAATTCCATGCTTTTTTCTTGGTTGTTCTTTCCTATTATCTTTGCTTTCACATTAATTATTGTATTTCTACTACCTCAAATTTTTTCTTTGCTTGTTTCTTTGTTATTCTTAGTGGGGTTGTTACTATTAGTGCTCTTTTGGCTGGTCCTTGTATGCTCCCTCTGACTATTAAGTATTCTGTTCTTATCATACCATAATTCTTTATTCCTTCATTCCGGTTTACTTTTTCAAGTTCGCTTATTTTTCCTAAGGTTAATATTTTTACGTTATATGTTGTTTTTGTGAACATTCCTAATTGTCCTGCTTGTGGTGACATATAAGTTGTTCTTGCTGGGTGCCATGGTGCTAGGCTTCCTGGTCTTCTTACTCCTTTTTCTGACTTGTGTGATTTTAGGTTCAACCCATACCTTTTTACTGGTCCTACTAGTCCTTTTCCTCTTGATAATCCTTTTACGTCTACTAATTCATAGTCTTTCATTACTTCACTCATGATTATTTCTTTCCCTAACTTCTCCTTTACATATGCTAATTTTTCTTCCATTGTTCCGTTTATCCCTACTTCTATTATATCTGGTTTTCTCTTTATTCCTGTTTTCTTTACTATTGAGTATACTATTATTCTCATATCGTCGTAATTTCCTAACTCTTTTTCTATTACTTCCATCTCTTTTTTTATGTCTGTCTTTTTCTTACTTAGCTTTATTTTTTTCTTTAGTTCTTTATCAAGGTTCTCATTCATTATTTCTTTTTTTACTGTTCCGTACTTGTATAGTCTTACTGATAGTATCTTCATTGCTGGTACTTCTATTATTGTTGCTGGGATAGCTATCTTTTTTTCTTTAGTCATAGAATTTGGTGTTGAGTCTCTTGCTATTACTGTGGTCATTCCTACTTTGTATCCTATTACTCCCATTAGCCCTTTACTTCCTGCCCCTTCAGTATTCTTTTTGCTTATTGCTTCCCAGTTTACTCTAGGTAGCATCTTTGCTGCTCTCTTTCTCTTGAATTGTAGGCTTCCGTGTCTTGGTCTGCTTAATTTTGGCATTTTTGTACTCGTGACTAATTATTCAACCTTTAGGATTAGTTCTTACCTATTATTTTTTATTAGTATAGTTGATACTAATAACAGTTTTCACAACTAGATTCTACAATATAACTCATAAAAAGTAGGTTTATAAAGCTTATGCTTCTAAGGTTTTTTCTTCTTTGTATACTTGTCCGTCTACGCTTAGGTTTCTTGTGATTGTTCCTTTTCTTATTGCTTTTTCTCTAAGTTCTACAGGGTCCGTTATTCCTTTAGGGACGCTTATTTCTTTGATGTTTATTGTGTGATTCACGCTTATCTCATCAAATTTTGGGTAATCAAAGAATAAATCTTCTATTACTTCTTTATTATCTGTTTTTAGTGTGCAGAAGTCTGCTTTTGGTTCCTCATCACCGGCTTTTGTTTTTGGTTTTCCGCTCTTTGGTGCTTTTGCTTTAATCTTTAATTGGTATCCTGGAACTTTGTATGATAATCCAAAGAATGCTTTAGGCATTTCTTCCATTACTTTTAGTAGTTCTCCAACACTTACTTCTGTATTGATTATTGCTTGTTTTACTCCTGCGAACTGTTTTATTTTCTCGTAAGGTATTCCTAGGCTTTCTTTGATGTTTTGTGTGGTTACTATCACTCCTGTAATTATTATTTTTGTTTCACCACGAACTTTTTCTAAACCTTTTTTTACCAGGTAGCTTGCGTATTCTGCGCTGGTCTTAATATTCCATTCTTTTCCGTTTTTCATTTTCTTCCCGATCAGTAAATATCTGCTTTCGAAGATCCCTCTGCTGAATTTGATGAATTCTCTATGCACTTCTTCATCATTTACTCCGACGAACACCTTCTTTATTGTGCTTTGCATTCTTACTATTATATAAGAACATTTATAAATTCTTCCGTCCTTTTTCTTCAGTATGACTTCCGAGATTAATTTTTCTAAACTTTCTGCTTTTGTTATTATAGCTGTACTCTTCATCTCAGCAGTATTCATTATTCGTCCGATAATCCTCGCTGTTATCTTTGGTTTATTATTGGCTTATGTTTTCTTTCCTCTTTATAAGAAAGTTTATTCTGTTGTTAAGGAAAAGAATACTTCTTCTTTAGTTATTATTGCTTTAGTATTTCTTATCATCTTCTTACCTTTGTGGTTCTTGCTTCCTATAATGTTCAAGCAGATTTTTGAGGTTTATTTGTATACTCAGAAGGTTAATATGGTGTCCTTCGTTAGGGATATTTTCCCTCAGGATACTCTTAGTGATGCTTTTTATTCTAATTTTTCTAGTGTTATTTCTGGTTTTGTTACTAAGCTTGCTTCTTTCGTGAGTACTAGCTTTTCTAATTCCTTACTTAATATTCCTAACTTCCTTCTTCAGATGCTTATTGTTTTATTCACGATGTTTTATTCGATGAGGGATTCTTCAAAACTTCGTGCTTACGTTACTAGTATTTCTCCTTTTTCTAAGAGTGCTGAAGATCGGTTACTTGTTGATTTTAAGAGTATTACTAATTCTGTGATTTATGGTTCTTTCTTTGTTGGTTTAATCCTTGGTGCGGTCATGGGTATCGGTTTCTTCGTGTTTAATGTTCCTAACGCTTTACTTCTTACTATTCTTGCGGCTTTTGCTGGTATTATCCCTGTTATTGGTGTTTGGACTGTTTGGATTCCTGTAGTTGCTTTCTTATTGGCTACTGGTCATGTTAGTTCTGGTATTGGTTTAGCTGTTTATTCTTTGCTTACTACTTTCTTCCTTGAGAGTCTTATTCGTTCTTACTTTGTTTCTAAGGGTGGTAAGATGCATTCAGTAATAGCTCTTATTGGTATGCTTGGGGGTTTGTATGTCTTCGGCTTCCTTGGTTTACTTCTTGGTCCTTTAATACTTGCTTATGTATTAATGATCCTTGAGGCTTATAAGAAGAAGGAACTTAGTAGTTTATTCTCTTAATCATTCTATTATTGGTGGTGTTATTTGATTGATTTTATCTCTTAATGTAATTCTTGGTTTGCATAGTTCCCTCATTCTCACAACAACATATAAATACTAAAGAAGTGCTTTCTTGTATTATAGAGGTGTTTATGGTATTACGCGTTAAGAATCTTGGTTGGAATGCTGGTCATCCGGTGGCGATTATTAATGATGCTACTGCTGTTAAACTTTCTTTGAGTGTTAATGATGAGGTTACTATTCGTCATGGTTCTAAGGTGTGTGTTGCGGTTCTTGAAATAATTGGGGGTCTTGTTAGTAAGAATGAAATTGCTCTTTCTTATGAGGTCTCTAAAGTCTTGGGTGTTAAGGGTGGTGTTGATGTTTCCGTCTCGCTTGCTCCTCGTCCTGAGAGTATTGAATTAATTCATAAGAAGCTTCAGTGTAAGGTTCTTAGTCGTAAGGAGTTAGAATTGATAATTCATGATATTGCTACTAATGCTCTTAGTGAGGCTGAAATTGCTTATTTTGTTTCTTCAGTTTATGAGTGTGGTATGTCTCTTCGTGAAACTACTGATCTTACTAAGGCTATGGTTAATACAGGTAAGAAGCTTAATCTTAAGAATAAATTAGTTGTTGATAAGCATAGTATTGGTGGTGTTTCTGGTCGTATTACTCCTGTAGTTGTTTCTATATGTGCTGCTGCTGGTCTTACCATGCCTAAGACTTCTTCTCGTGCTATTACTAGTCCTTCAGGTACTGCTGATTCTATAGAGACTGTTTGTAATGTTTCTTTTAGTCCTCGTGAACTCCGGAGGATTATTCGTAAGACTAATGCTTGTTTTGTTTGGGGTGGTACTCTGGGTTTTGCTCCTGCTGATGATAAACTTATTCAGGTAGAGAAATTATTAAGTGTTGATCCTGAGCCTCAACTCCTTGCTAGTATTCTTGCAAAAAAGCTTGCTGTTGGCGCAAAATTCTTAATTATTGATATCCCTTATGGTGATAATGCCAAGGTCAGTCTTCCTAAGGCTAAAATTCTTAAGAGGAAGTTTGAGTTTATTGGTGGGGAGCTTGGTATTACTATTAAGTGTGTTCTTGATCATGCTAATGAGCCTCGTGGCGTTGGTATTGGTCCTGTTCTTGAGATGATTGACGTAATCAAAGTCTTGAAATGCGAGGATGATGGTTTTCTTATTCGCGATAAGTCTTTATTATTTGCTGGTGAGTTATTAGAACTTTCTGGTATTGTTCCTAAGAATCATGGTAAGTCTATCGCTGAGGAGTTGCTTAATTCTGGTAAGGCTTATAAGAAGTTTGTTGAGATTATTAAGGCTCAGGGTGGTAGCGTTAAGAACTTTGCTAAACTTCATCCTGGAAAGTTTTCTAAAGTCTTCCGTGCTTCCAAGTCATTCACTGTTAAGAGTGTTAATATTAAGTCTTTGAATCATACTGCTATTGCTGCTGGTTGTCCTGTTAATAAGAGTGCTGGTATTATTCTTCATAAGCATCTTGGTGATAAGGTTAAGAAGGGTGAACCCTTAATTACTCTCTACGCTGAGACTCGTACTGAGTTGCGTGACGCAATAAAATTTTTCGAAAGTTCTAAAGCTATAAATTAAAATATTTTTTTGTATAGGTAAGTATCAATATATTTTCCATTGTCTAGTGTTAGTCCTTTTTCTCTCTTACTTTCTTTTATGAAACCAAATTTTTTTACTAGTTTAATGCTTGCAGTATTTTTTATTGCTATTTCTGCTTCTGCTCTCTTTATTTTATCTTTCTTTATTCTTCTAATGACTTCCTTTAACATTCTTGTTGCTATTCCTTTTCTTGCGTGGTCTGGGTGTACTAGCCATCCTAGTTCTACTCGGTGTTTCATCCTCCCTTCTTCTCTCCCTATGACTACACATAGTCCTATAATCTTTCTTTTATCATTTATTGCTATTATCATATAACTATTATTCTTATTATTCCATGATTCACTCAATATCTTATTATCTCCGTTATATTTGAAGAATCCTTTCTTTTTTCCTTCTTCCCAGAAGTCTTTTAGATTTTTATCATCTTTCTTATTAGCATATCTTGTTTTGTATTCCATTGTATCCTTAATCTTTTCTCTATTAATAAGTCTTATCATCAGTTAAGCTTATTAATCCTTCTTAATTATTATTTTTATGGTTAACTTAAAAGTATTTTTTGGTGTTATCTTAATGGTTATCGGTGTCTTACTACTAATCTTTCTTCCTTTAATGTTTATTACTTCAACAATTATGGTTCTTGTTGGTATCTTGCTGATTGTTTTTCGTGATGATGAGTCAAAGGTTGAGAAACGCCTTGATGAAAAGTAATAAATACCCTTGTTACTTCCTGCTTTTATGAAAACTATTATTACTTCAACTACTGAATCAATTCCTGGAATGAAGGTTTCTAAAATCCTTGGTATAGTTCGTGGTAATACTGTTCGTTCTAGGAATATTGGTCGCGATATCGGTGCAGCTTTTAAGAACCTTGTTGGCGGAGAAATAAGGTCTTATACTGAAATGCTTACTCAGGCTAGGGAAGAAGCTTTTAATCGTATGATTAATGATGCTATTTCATTAAAAGCTGATGCTGTTATTAATGTTCGTTTTATGACTTCTAATGTTATGAATGGTGCTGCTGAGATGCTTGCTTATGGTACCGCTGTTAAGCTTTCTAAGTAAAAGTTTTTAAGCATGGTTTTTCTCTTTCTGTCTTATGGTTAAGGGTGATTTAATTATTGTTAAGAATTCTAGGGTTCATGGTACTGGGGTCTTTGCTACTAAGGATATAAAGAAGGATTCCAGAATCATTGAGTATGTTGGTGAGAAGATTGATAAGGATGAGTCTGATGAGCGTTATGATCGGGCTTTAGAGTTTTCTAAGAGTAATCCTGATATGGGCATGGTTTACATTTTTGATCTTAATGATGAGTATGACATTGATGGTGATGTTTCTTATAATCCTGCTCGGTGGATTAATCATTCTTGTAATCCTAATTGTGAGGTTGAGATTATTGATGATCATATCTGGATTATTGCTCTTCGTAATATTATTGCTGGTGAGGAACTTTCTTATAATTATGGTTATGAGACTATTGATGACTTCGAGGATCATCCTTGTAAGTGTGGTAGTAATAATTGTGTTGGTTATATTCTTTCTGATGATTTGTGGCCTGAGCTTAAGAAGAAGCTTGAGAAGAAAAACTCTGTTAGTGGTTGAACAATACTCTTCTTTTATGTTGCTTGATTTGTACTTAATAGCTTCTGTCTATAACCCTCATTTTATTTTATGGTTAAACGATTTTATTATCTAAGATGTTTATGGGGTGGTGATAATGTTATTCTTCTCTTAATAATCATATCATTGTTGCTTTTATTATCTTGACTTCTTCTATTGGTCTGTCATTGCTGTCTGTTTGTACTTTTGCTATTGCGTCTACTACTTCCCTCCCTTCTACTACTTTTCCGAATACTGGGTGTCTTCCGTCGAGGAAGTTATTATTTACTAAATTAATAAAGAATTGGCTTCCCCCAGTATTTGGTCCTGCGTTTGCCATTGATATTGTTCCTCTGTCATTCTTGTCCTTGTCGGTATTTGTGAACTCGTCTTTAATGCTATATCCTGGTCCTCCGCCTCCTGTTCCTCTAGGGTCTCCTCCTTGTATCATGAAGCCATCGATTACTCTATGAAATATTATTCCATCATAGAATCCTTCTTCTACTAACTTCTTGAAGTTTCCTGCTGTTATTGGCATTTCATCGTAGAGTGTTATCATCACATCTCCTTTAGTGGTTTCTAATCTTACTGTCCCTATTGTTTCTGTTCCTTGTATGTTGTTATTCATTATTAATATTCCTGTAATGATTATTGCGAATACTATTACTCCAATAATCAGTCCTTTTAACTTTTTCCCTTCACTGGATATCTTTATCATCTCATCATTTTATGATTAATGACATTTATAAATCCTAAGGTTCTTTATTTCATGAGGTGCTCATGGTAAAAAAATCTTCAAGTGTTATTCTTCCTAAGGGTTCTTTAAGGATTAGTAAGAGCTTAGTGGTTTATTCCTTTAATGACCGGTGGGTTAAGACTTCTAAGAAACTAGTTAATGTTTTTCCTTCAGCTCTCAAAGTTATAGAGTTGTTTAATTCTAATGATAATCTTCAAGCATTAGTTGATCCTAAGGACTCTCATTTTCTTAAGGGTATACTCTTTCCTGGTGGCTTGGTTCGTGGTGCGAGGATCAATATCCTTCCTGATGGTAAACTCCTTGATAAGGCTTATTCTTTATTCTCTCCTGATTTGACTATTCATGACGAGTCTTCTACTGGTCACTGGGATGTTCTTTACCGTAATCCTAATGGCAAATTTGCTTATGTTTACGCTCTTGATAAACGTAATTCTTCTTTTAGTAAAAAGTTTTCTAAAGTCCATGTTTTCGAGGAGAAGTATCCTTTATTACTAATGAATGTTCTTAATGCCTTGAATGGTCATGATGACTCCATGGCTGTTCCGATGCTCACTCTTCTTAAGACTTTTATGGGGGTTGGTAACGAAGTTTATTTTAATGCTCATGGTCATAAGGGTCTTACAACTCTTAAGAAGTCTGATATTGCTATTAAGAATAATTCTGTGCGTTTTTCTTTTATTGCTAAGTCTGGAGTTCCTATGGTTATCACTGAAGGGTTTCCTAAGATTTATGTTATTCGTTTAAGGGCTTTATTGTCTAAGAAGAAATCTTCTGATTTTGTTTTCGTTGATAAGAACAATCATCCTCTTCGTGATTCTGAGTTCATGAAGGCTTTTGTTAGGTATTGTGGCGTGAGGTTTTATCCTCATATTGTTCGTT
>Ga0210057_1005056_pt1 | contig 17140 bp, 13 predicted proteins | sample CryGeyCG2114_010_2_FD_183968 | JGI IMG/M metagenome (GOLD analysis project Ga0210057, IMG submission 183968) | Groundwater microbial communities from aquifer - Crystal Geyser CG10_big_fil_rev_8/21/14_0.10 (SPAdes) (version 2) | ecosystem: Environmental > Aquatic > Deep subsurface > Groundwater ...
GGTATTTGCGCTACGGTCACCTGAAGCTGGTCTTTGAATCCTGTCAGGAAAGAGTATTGTTGATGCGCAATGTGGCCCCTCATATCATAACTCCGGTAAGATTTTTTTTACCGTTTTACCCGTTTTCAAAAACTCCTCTTTGGTTGGCGGCAATTGGACTTTTTGTTTATGATTTACTCTCTTCCTTCAAGAATATTGGGCATTTTAAAATATTTTCATTAAAAAATATAAAGTCGATTGCTCCTTTTTTGCAAAGGCAAGAACTTAAAGGCGTTTTGGCCTACTATGATGGATTTTGTCCCGACTTTCGATTGGTCATTGATAGCTTGAAAGATGGGCAGGCAAGTGGGGGGCTAGCTCTTAATTACATGGAAGTAAAAAGTATTATTAAGAGCAAATCAGGTTTTGAAATTGAAGTCTTTGACTCTATTCAAAATAAAAATCTACTAATTAGAAGCTTGACAGTAGTCAACGCAGCCGGGGCATGGGCGGATAAGATTTTAGATTTGTCTTTTGAAAAGAGAAGATTCGGATTAAAGCTGACCGAAGGCATTCATTTACTTTTGTCCAACAGTAAACTGCAATTAAAGGGTACGATTGCACTGGAAGCTCCTCAGGACGGGCGCAATCTTTATTTTATACCTTGGGGCGAGAAAGTGTTGGTTGGTACCACCGATCGCTATAATGCCAGCGATGCCGATCATTTGCAGGTATCCAAGGAACAAGTGGATTATTTACTTCAGGCGGTGGAAAAATATTTTCCTGCCGCCAATATTACTCAAAAAGATATTGAGGCAGTAACAATTGGCGTGCGCCCTTTGATTGGATCAGATCAGGGCGTGAAGGAAGAAAAAATTTCCAGGGATCATCAACTCATGTTATCCAAAGAGGGTATGATTTCATTGTGTGGTGGAAAACTCACCACTTATCGAAAAATGGCCGAGCAGGCAGTGGATATACTGGTCAAAAATTTCTTTTTTGCGCGCAAAATCGAAAGAGCAAATACCCACTTGCCCATTTCGGGTGGAGATTTGGCTTCACTTGATCTTGAAAGTATTAAAGCTCAGCATTCTCAAAATCATAAGGCCATTGATATCTTATATCGGCGTTACGGAAGTAATCTTTTAAAGGTGCTGGCATTAGCGAAAGAAGATAGTGAGATCAGCTCACCGGTAGATGCCTTATTGAGCATCAGTGAAATCCGCTATATGATACGCGAGGAATGGGCATTCCATTTGGAAGATATTTTGATGCGACGATCTGATATTTACTATCTTGCCAAAGAGAATGGATTCCCCCACTTAGAATTTTACTCAAAGATTATGCAACAAGAACTTGCTTGGGATGAGCCGACGAGAATAAATGAATGCCATGATTACAAGGTCAAAGTTGAAAATTTGCTTTTTGCATGGAGGAAGTAAAAGTGAACGATGAAAATCTATCTACAGTTATTATTGCCAATAGAAATCAAATTGCACAGGCCAAGGCCATTTTTAATGATCGCTTCCCCATCATCCACGGACAAGATTCACAAAATACAAAAATTCTAATTCGTGAATCCTATAAGTCTGGAACACGTCGTTTTATTGTGCTTGGTGGAGATGGGACAGTGAATTGTCTTGCCAATGCACTGATTGAAGATGCGCAATCGCTTGACCCTAGTATTAAAATAATTGTCCTCGGTGGGGGAACAGGAAACGACTACATAAGAAGTTTGCGCCAAAGGTTTGGGTTAGATCCATTCCAGAAGGTCATTCCAAGTAACCAAATAAATAATTGTCAGTTTGTCTCAGTCGATGTTGGCAGGATCACTTTTGACACTTTCTCAAGTATTGACCCCAAGATATTTATTAATATGTTTGGGCCTGGTTTTTCTGGTAAGGTTGTTCAAGATCGCAATCGCTTGCCTGCGCTTGTTCCCAAATCACTATCTTATTCTTTGCCATCGGCTAAGAGTCTACTCTTTTTCAAACCTCGGTTAATAAAACTTTCCAGTGATGGGCTTCCAAAGTTTGAAGGAAAATCTTTTGGGCTCTTTATTTCAAAAGGGCGCTTTGCGGGGGGGGGAATGGTTTTGGGGGCAAATGCCATTTTGGATGATGGGCTTTTTGATATTACGCTTATTCCTCAGTTGTCTTTTTTTAAGTTGGCCAAGGGACTGTCCTTAGCTGTTGGTGGTAGGCCTCCCGAAATTCCAGGCGCCTTACGTTTTAAGGCCAGCTCACTAGAGATTGAGAGTTTAGAAGGTCCATGGGAAGTTGAAACAGATGGTGAATATCTTGGTCAGGCCAGCAGCATGACAGTCGAGCTACTTCCCAAAATGCTTAGTATGAGCACGGCTGCCCAAGCTTGATTCAATTATCTCAAGCGAAGAACGTATTCACGGTTGTTTACATTAATGTAGATGCTGGTGACTTTCTTTTGGGAAATACTGTATATCATGCGGCCAGGAAAATTTGAGGCGGGGTTGCCTTTAACTGCTTTGTGGCTGTCGAGTACATCCATTCTAACGTCCAGGCTGCCTGGTTTACCTGTTGTGATGTTAAAGCGGACTTTATAAAATTCTTCGTTGCCGGCAACATAAAAAACTTGGCCGTTATAACTTTGTCCAAAGTCCGGCCTAGTCATGACTAAAAATAGTGAGGAAGCATTATGCAACGGTTGTTTAAATAGGTCTGCATCTGGAAAAAAATCTTCTAATTTAAAACTTTTTACACCTTGATCACCGTAGGTCATGGTCTCACTCAGCTCGGGTGTTTGACCATTGTAGGTTCGGTAAAGAAGCTCACCAAAATTATCAAAGCGAGAGGAATAGCAATTGTAGTTGCGATCAGAGGATTTGGGGCTTCGGCAGCGAGAATCTAAATAAAGAGACCCTTCGCCATTAGTAATTGTCAATTCTGTGGCCGAGCCAACTGCCATACCAAGATAGGTGGCCTGAAGTTTACTGGTTATTTTTTGTGCCCCACTTTCAGGCCCGGGGTATTGGCTTATTTCATAGGTCATGCTGGCAGAGAGGGGGAATTGGCTCAGTTGGTAAACAAATTTTTGCCCCGCTTGGACTTTCGCAACGCCAAGGGTTAGAAAAAGTATACTTAGAAAGAAAAATCCTCTCATGACATCTCCTGGGAAATTAAGTTGAGCTATTAGATGTCTTAAATTGCCTTTTGGCAATTGTGGTCGGGGGATTTTTTATTAGCAGTGACCTTTTGAAAGAAAAGGCCACTGCAGCTATGGCTATTTAAGTATCTCTAAAACCTGCTGGTAATTAGGCTCATTAGCAATTTCAGAAACTTGCTCAGCATAAAGCACAGTATTATTTTCATCTAATACAATGACGGCCCGTGAGCACAATCCTGCCAATACTGAATCTTGAATTTGCAAATTGTAATCTTTTGCAAAGCAACTTCTGTAAGTACTTAAAGATTCGACATTGCTGATTCCTTCTGCTGCGCAAAATCTTTTGTGAGCAAAGGGAAGGTCAGCTGAGATGCATAAAACCACAGTATTAGGAAGTGCTGCGGCTTCTTGGTTAAACTTACGGACTGAAGTTGCGCAGGTTGGAGTATCAACGCTGGGAAAAATATTGAGTACTTTTCTTTTTCCGGTGTAGCTCTCTAAAGTGACTTCACTTAAATCAGTTTTGACTAATTTAAATTCTGGTACTTTTGAGCCCTTGCTAGGTAAAGTACCAAGGGTTTTGACGGGGTTTCCTTTGAGCGTAATTGAGGCCATATATTTTCCTTTGTTTAAGATAGATATCTCAATATCATAAAAAGATTGATCTATATTACAAAAAAAATCAGCCTTAACGATAGTTACTGTATATCAGTGAAGAAATGGTAATATAGCTCAGTTATTAATTTCATGTGTCAAAAAATATAATAACGTGAAGAACCTAAGGAGACGACAATGACGGTCACAACTTCTCACCTGCCTGCCGAGTTGCGTGAACTTGTCTCTGACGCAGTCAAGATTTGGGGCGCCTGTCTGCGTCAACATATGGGAGAAAAATTTTTCAGCCAGATCGAAACTTTGCGGGCCGGTATGCGGGCCATCTCAAGCAAACCTCAAAAAGAGCAAACTCAGATCCTTTTGAGTAACTTAAATAAGCTTGAAAAACATAGCGAAGCTGATCTCTTGAATATGGCCCATGCATTTTCAATCATGCTTGAACTTATGAATACATGCGAATCGGCTTATCGCACATTTCGTATCCAAAAAAAGGAAAATTTAAAGATTCAATCTTCTCCATACGCAATCATTTACGTCTTAACCGCACACCCTACTGAGGCGCGTTCAAAGGAAATACTCGATCTTTTTCGCAATATTGAGGAAACCTTAATTAAGTGTCTAGAAGATGGTCTTGAGCTTCATAGTAGTGAGTTGCATGAGCTTCTGACATTGGCACTCTTTATTCCAATGGCAAAAAGTGAAAAACCGACGGTTGAAAATGAGGCAGATACCATATTTTCCTACGCGCTTCACCCGCGCATTCTGTCGGCACAAATTGATCTTTTGATGAAAGGAGTTCCGGTTTACTTTCGTAGTTGGGTTGGAGGTGACAAGGATGGGCACCCAGGAGTGGATGAGAAAACTTTGGAAATGGCGCTTTGTCATTCACGCAAATTAATTTTAGATTTCGCATTAAATCTGATTGAAGATTTTTCTAAGAAAATAGTTTTATTGCATGATTCATTGTCTGGTTTTATGCATCAGGTTGGCAATTTGAAAAAGAGTTTGCTTGGACTATATTTAATCAAGGATAGTGATGGTCGCGAAATTGTAAAAGCGAGAGAATTATTAAAAAAAATATCACAACAGTATCGAGTCTTACTAAAATCGGATGGATATTATTTACAACGATTGGAAAAACTTTTTTGGATTTATCCTGCCTTGGTGCTGCCTCTAGAGGTGCGTGAGGATTCAGGCGTTGTTTCTCAGGCCTTGAATGGTTCTGGCCTAGCAATTGAACGCATGCTGCTCAAGATTAAGGCCATATCGCATGGTCATGACCCTAGATGGTATGTACGTGGTTTCATTTTAAGTATGTGCGAGTCGAGCCAGGATCTTCTTAATGGCCGCGCTCTAGTAAAACGTGTCTTTAATGCCACCCCGATTCCAGTTGTGCCATTATTTGAAAATGAATTTTCGCTGGTGAACGCCATTGTGATTTTACAAGAGTATTTGAAGCAAGACCCAACTGTCAAAAAGCAACACAAGAAAGATTGGCAGGGAAGATTTGAAGTGATGCTTGGTTATTCAGATTCTTCCAAGGAGAGTGGTGTTTTACCTAGTCGAGTTTTATTGGCCAAGGCTATGTGTGAGATTGACACATTTTTAACCCAAACAGGTATGACTCCGGTCTTTTTTCATGGTTCAGGTGGTAGTATAGAAAGGGGAGGAGGCAGCATTAAAGAGCAAGTTGAGTGGTGGCCGGCCAGTGCTATTAATATTTTTAAGGTAACAACGCAAGGGGAGATGGTGGCGAGAAATATTGCCAATCCCTTCATCCTTAAAAGTAATGTGGGTAAAATTATCAGTGAGTTTCGTAGTCGAAAATTAAAAAGTGGCAAAATTAAAATCCCGAAGTGCTTAGAAGAGTTCAGCCAGTACATAATGCATGAATATAGAGAACTGGTCACAAGCGACAGTTTTTGGACATTAATTGAAGGCGCCACACCTTATCGATACCTAGACGAACTCAAAATAGGATCGCGCCCCAGCCGTCGGGCGCAAGGTCCCTCAGACAGAAAATTGCGGGCCATCCCTTGGGTTTTGTGTTGGACTCAGGCTCGTCTTCTATTACCTACGTGGTGGGGAGTTGGAACGGCATGGAGCAAGCTTTCTGATAAAGACAAATTTTTAATGGCCACAAAATATGTTAAGCATGATTTATTCAAATCTTTTCTAAAAAATCTTGGATTTACTTTAGGAAAGGTTGAACTTGCTGTTTTCTTCCTCTATCTGGAAAAATCAAATTTGAGCGCAAGGGAGAAGCTGGAATGGCGTGGTAAAATTACAAAAGAGTATCGCGCTACTTTAGGCTTTCTTGAGGATGTTACTGGTGAAAAAAATCCCTTATGGTTTAGGCCATGGCTGGCAGAGAGTATTGCTTTGCGCTCGCCCATGATACATCCTTTGAACTTAATTCAGATTATCGCGCTTAAAAAACGCAACGGAAAGTTATTGCGTGCCTCAGTGACGGGAATTGCTTCAGGCATGCTGACAACTGGCTAAGTAGTTAAAATACTATTTAACTTAACTGAGCGATTCTGTTTCCTAAGGGGCAAATGGTCTTTAAAATTGACCTTTCTTAAAAGCTGCTGGCAAAATTAATTAAAATTAAAGGGAGTTAATTATGCATTTAAAAAAAATGAAAACATTGTTATGTTCAAGTTTTCTTCTTTTTGGCGTAACCGTTCACACCGCCTCTGCCCAAAACGACGACAAGGGCACCATATGCCACCTCAAAAAAATATTGGGTCCTTATCCCGCTAAAGGATCGGTGGAAGAGGCGCAGGATTTCGCCACTTTATTTGAGTATCAGCAAAGTCGCACTCCTGAACAATGTGCTGCTGCCGGGAAAGAAGTAAAGGTTAGTTTGGAGAATTTTTTTGGAGGAAAAACGGGTTTGTTAACAGAGTCCGAGGTTAAGAGATTAAAACCTTTTTTTCTTAGATACTTTATCAAGGCCGGCATTAACTCAACAATTGGAAAATTTATTTTCAAGCGGCCTCGACCCTATATCTCAAATCCTGACATTGTCCCCTGTATTCCACTTGCTTCAAGTTATGCCTACCCTAGCGGTCATACAACTGTTGCGCGTGTTCTTGCCTACGCCTTAGCAAAAAAATTTCCGGAGCGGGCACAAGATTTTATGAGACGAGCAGATGAAATTGCTCGGAATCGGATTTTAGGTGGAGTGCACCATCCCTCAGATATTGTAGCTGGAAAAAAATTGGGCGATGAATTGACTCATCGGTTATTTTTGAGTGAAAATTTTTTAAAAGAGCTTATCCAGATTTAAGTTGAGCAAGAGATGGAATGATGTGGACACCATCATTCCTCTCCATCCAAAATTCTTTTTTGGCGAAAATATTCTCTTCTTTGATCCGGATCAGTTTGCCCACATTCGAGCTGTGCGCCGCGCGAAAAAGAATTGTTTCTAGGGCGATACTGCTCATCACAGACATACTCTCTTAGGCTCAAGGCCGCTTCCATTAAGGGAGATAAGGTGACGTTCCTATTTCTTATTATAGTCTGCAAATCCTGATCGACCATGACTTCATTTGTGCCTTGAGAGTTATTTTGAATGGATATTCCAGCTCGTAACGGGGTGACTTCCAAGCTTCTCCTGGTCTGATTGTAGCTATAACTAAAAACCTGATTGATACGGACAATATTACCCTGGGCGCATTGTTCATGCTGGTTTTCAAACTGTGGGCCATCGATGGTTTCGACATTTGTCACACCATTAGATTCTTGCATGCAGACATATGTTTGAGTAAGAATTCCAACTGGTTCGTTGGTTTCAGGATTTATGATGGCATGAAATTCTGGAGTTGAGTTGTAGTTTTCGTACTGATTTAAATCCCAACCGTAGATCTGCGCTAGAAGTTTATTTTGTTCATAGCGAATTTGCATTGTCGCTCGACGAAATACTGAGCGATAGCGTGAAGACAGATTGTTGGCCCCGCCATAGTGGAGGACAAAGGGCGTTTTGGCCGTAGCATGAGTAGTGAGATTTTGATTAACCAGGCCTGATTCGCGCAATACTTGCACTAACATAGGATCGCTGAGCGTTTGATTTTCAGTGCTTTCAATTTCTAAAAAACTGGGGCCATTTCGAATTTCAGCTGCAATGGAGTTATCGTTATTAGTTTGAGGGGCGGCAAAATGGTCACATTCAGCATCTGGGATAATGCCAATGATACTTAGATTATGAAAAAATTTTTTGACTTGCTCAGCACTGCCTGCAAGAAGATTGGGGGCGGAGCTGTCTGCTTTTGAAGTAGTTGCAGCAAAGCAGAGCATAGTAGATAAGAGCAAGCAAATGATAGGTAATTTCAAAAAATACAGCATACGATCTCCTCATTTCCCTTTTATCGTCAACAAGTAATGTCTTGCAGGTCGTATGCCAAGAAAATGCTTGTAAGTGTCTGTTTGCGCTTACAAAAATAGATAAAAATCCGACAGTGTCAAAAGCTTGAGCAGGCGCAAATAGTTTAATCAGGACTAGAAATGTACTATGAGGTAGTTATCCCAAAATATGTCTTTTGATTGCTCGGCCGATAAAGCGAACTTTTTCGCCCATAGGAAAGCGCCCCAGGTTTGTTGAGACTACCCCTTTGGTGAAGCAGGTTTTTTTCGAATAGTCGATTTTGACATCCACTAGAACCGGTCTGCCAGTGGCAGAAACCTGGAGTGCTTCACTTATAACCCGATCAATGCTTGCATTGTCTTTCATCTCAATATAGTGAGCACCAGTGGCAAGTGCCACACCTTCAATTTTTATATCCCCTAATATGGTACAGGTTTTGCGGTTGAGCGGAATTTTTTGGAACTGGCTGATCTGTGCCAACTCACCATCGTAAAAGACAAAGATAACGACTCCTAGTTCACAAGTGCTGGCAGTTAAGAGCTCCAATCCGGTCATGAGAAATCCGCCATCACCAACGATACCTACGACCTGCTTATCGCGATTGGCAAGCTTAACTCCAATGCTGGCAGGTACGCAGTACCCCATGGCATTAAAGTCAGTAGGGGAGATCAAATGTTTTGATTCATAACAAGCAAGTAACTCTGCTGCTAAGAAGGTATGGTTACCATCATCCAGTAGAATAAAGGCATCGCGCTTTAACTGTGATCTGAGTGATTTAAAAAAACGGTGAGGATTGACTCGTCCTTCTACATCTGCCCTTTCCCATTCTTGTTGATATTCCAATTTCTTTTCAGCAATAAGATTCTGCACACCCCAATGAGCTCTCGGCAGTGAATCCTTTCCTTGCTCTTTTAATTCTTTAATAAGGGCCAGTATTCCCTCGCGAGCATCCGCCTGTATCGTAACTTTTGCTGCATAATTTTTATTAAAAACTTCAGGATTGATGTCCAAGTGAATAAGATTTTCTGGTACTGGCAACCCATAGGAACCCGTTGCCAATTCACCGAAGCGTGCGCCAATCGCCAAAAGGCAATCAACTGTATCAAAGGCCTCCTTGGCAGAAGGTATAGCACTTTTACCAAATCCCATCCCCGCGTGTAAGGGATGGTCGTGCGGAAAAACAGAAATTCCTTGCATGGTGGTAGAAACAGGCATCTGTAGTATTTCTGCCAATTCAATAAGCAAATCAGTTGATTCGCGTGCTCCCCAACCTAGATAGAGGCCCGGTCGCCTGGCGCTTAAAAGTCTTTGAGCAGCTTCTTTTATGCCAGCAATGGGTGCAGAGACTGGTTTGATTTTCTTTTGAAAAGGAGTGAGCTCACCGCCTTCTGATGAGAATAATAATATATTGGATGGTATTTCAATAAAGACCGGTCCCGGTGTCCCAGAGATGGCCAGCTCATAGGCGCGGTAGATTGTCGCTACAATGTCACAATGATTTTCAACTAGAAAATAACCCTTGGTGATACCTTTAAGAATTGGTCCTTGTTCTATTTGGTGTAGTTGGTAGGACTTTCCACTATCGCGACGGATACCTCCAGAGATAACTAACATTGGTATACCATCAAGGAAGGCCTCCCCAATTCCACTCAGAGCGTGTGTCATACCAGCGGCCGGGACTATAGCCAAAGTACCAATTGAGTCAGAGGTGCGGCTCACGCCCTCTGCCATAAATGCCCCGCCCATTTCGTGGGTGACCAGCAAGGGGGTTATAAGTTCACTTTTATCAAGTTCATCGTATAATTCAGTATTATGTACTCCAGGAATTCCAAATGTGTACCGGACTCCAATTTGTTCAAGCGCAAATCTTGCAAATACTCCACCTGTGGCCTTCACATTTTTCTCCTTAAAATCTGGGCGAATTAATTGCCGGCCAGAATTGATTCAACTGCAACCTTAGCATTATAAACACAATTACCTAAAAAGGTCCCCTCTAGTGAGCGCAGTCCATGGATGCCGCCTCCGCCAAATCCAGCTGCTTCTCCAACTGCGTAGAGTCCTTTAATCAAGCTTCCATCGTTTTTTAGAACTCGAGAAGATAGGTCAGTCTTCATACCGCCCAGACTTTTTCGCACTAGGATGTTCATTTTTATGGCCATCAGCGGACCGGCACCTGGGTCGAGAATTTTTTGGAATTTACAGGTGCGTAATTTATCACCCTTGTACTTTCTTAATTGAGCAATCCTGCGCAATTGATCATCATTGTGATAATTTTCTCCACGATCAATCATGTCATCATAGCGTTTTATTTCACTATGCAGGCGGGTTTCATCAATGTGGTAAGGGGCATTGATGGCATTCATTTTTTTAGTCAGATCCGCAAGTGTGTCTGCAACAATAAAATGTGAGGATTCACGGCAAAAATCATCGACCAATTTACTGTTTCCAAATAGAACACTCAAGAGAAAAGCAACAAGCTTTTCATCGCGAATGGTAGGGTTGTGTTCCGAGCCCGAAACGGCTAACTCCTTTATTGCAATTTTGCGATTGAGAATTTGCCAGCTGTAACCACCCTCCTGTTGGCACACGCGATCAACCAGATAACGGGTGTCAAAAGCCGTTATCAAGGGTGTGGGACCAATTCTTTCGCCTTTGGCATTCATCCAAAGAGCGGACTTAGTGGGAACTAATGAAAGCCCATGGTTTGGTTTTCGAGGATGAGGATGAGGGATGCCAGCAGCATAACTCCACAATTTATCCAAATTTTGGATTTTGCCACCTATCTCTTCAACTTTTGTATGCAAGAGCCCATCATTGTATTGATTGCATCCCACCAGCAAATCTTTTGGTGGTGATCCCCATGGCCGATACCAATTTGAACGGACTAAATCCAAATTGGCCCCAATTCCACCGCAGGCCAAAATAACGTGTTGGCATTTCGCCTCAAAAGGCACCTGATCTTGAGAGATTCCGGATACTCCCACAACTGTGCCATTTTGTTCTATAAGATTGTCTACCTTGTGACCAAATTTTAAAGTTAATTTCCCTTTTCCTTCAAAAGCTTCGAGGGCCGCGACAAGGCGTTTGATCAGGCCATATCCAGTTCCCCACACCATATGAAATCTAGGAACAGAGTTGCCTGGAGTGTGAAGTCCTCGTTCAACCCAATGGACAACGGGGAAGTATTTTACACCATACTTTTTGAGTCCATCAAAAAGGGTGCTGGTGCTATTTTCAATAAAATTTTTGGCCCATTTCTTTTCAAGATCGCAATCCTCTTCATACTGTGAAAAGTCACACCAGTCTTGATAGGCCATTTCGGGATTATCTTTAATTTTCATGCGTCTTTGTACGGGTGAATCGACCATGAAGACTCCACCAAACGATTCTGTCGCCTGGCCGCCAATATTAGGCCGAGTGTCACGATCCAAGATTAGGACGGACTTATTATTTTCCAGCAGTTTTATGGCCGAAAATATTCCCGCCAGACCAGCGCCAACGATGACACAATCTACTTCATACCGAGTTGTTTCCATGAGTTTTTCCTCTTCTTTCTTCGCAATCTAATAAAATCAGATACCTTATAAGGATAAGCGGACAGTCTAAAGATGCAAACTTACTTCAAAATGGAAAAACTGGCCAGCCGTTTAGTTAATCTAAACAGGCGGTTAATTTACCCCCTTAATATCCCGAAGAGTTACAGCTTCTAGAGAACAAGGAAGGGAATTTATGCAGAATGTACTTTGGGGGATGCTCCTGGTTTTTGCTGTGACATCACATGCTGGCACACCTGAAAAAACTTTTGAAAGCTGGCGTGTGGGTGAAGATTACGTGGTTTTTGTCAATTTCAAGCACAAGGGCATGAAGATAAGCAAGGGTTGCGAAGATGCAAAATCAAATTGTCAGGTGTGGAAAATTCTGGCGGCAGTATCTACCAAACAATTAGGTGCATCTGATTTAATAGGTGGGAAAAACCCTGGAGCTTCTCTTTGTCACAAACAAAAAAATGCTCAAATATTATTTGCTCGCAATGTGAAGGGGAGACAGGGAACTTTTTGCGTCTTTTCCGATGGTTCAATGGTCGATTCGGGTGGCCTACTTATGGCCGCAAAAATGAATGACGCGAAAAAGGCAGGCCAACCATGAAGTTAAACTTAATGCCTTTAAATATCCTGCTAATAATTCTCCTTAGCTTTTTTAGTCTTAATGCCTTGGCCTTGCAGTGTACAACAAGCGACTCTGGAGCAACCTTATTAAGTGGTCAAGCACCGAATGGAGAAAGTTCTTCACTGAGTAGCTTTGAGTTACAAGATCAAGATGGCATGGGAACTTGTTTTGCCAACACTATGTCGGCCATGTTGGAAGCGTCTCTTGCCGGGCATCCGCATCTTTCGTATCAGCAGATTGCGCTGGCCTATGGAATGGACGCTCATCCGCCGGCCGGAGGTAGTGGTAGAGGAAGCGCGCTTTACACCGATGCTTTTACCGGCAGAAGGCAGACAGTATCAGAGGGTGGTTTTTTATGTAATGCTTTTCAATCAATTAAATCTAGAAATTCTTTGTGCACGCGTGAGCAAGTTCCACTCGAAAGGGAAGGCTACAATCAAGGTAGTTTAATTCGCGGGCTAGCTGAATTTTATGATGCCTACGGCGAATTAAGCACTGATACCAGACGGGCCATGCGTGAACATCTGGTAGATGTTATGCGCGCCACTTTTCAAAGAGGCGAGGAGGAGTGCAACTTTCCTCGAAGTGAACCGGTCCCACCAATCCTAACCAGGGCCTTGCAAGATCGTTGTATAGAGCAATATACGTTAAATCTAGAAATTGACGGAAATATTACGCGTTTAAATACTGAACGTAGCTCCATAACCGGAACAAGTGCAGAAATTAGAGAGCGTCAGCATGAAATTGATGGGGAGATTCGCCAGCTACGCAGACAAAAAAGACAGGTAGAAAGAGATTTAACACGTTTGGGAACAGTTTCAACTGTAGCAGCAACTGTAACAGCCAGCGCTGAGCAAAATTCACACAAGGGCGGAAAGGCCCCAAGACTGCGCTGTACTTTAGTCCCTGCCTTGATCAGTGATGTGGCAAATCGTTATTATCGAAATTTAGAGTCCCATGGCCCGGGACGTTTAAGAGTTGCTTTGCAAGACATAGAGAGGCGGCACCATTTGCGCGGAAGCTTGATAGAGTCCCGTCAAAGTGATGAGGACTTAAACCAAAGATTCCAGGGCGATATTTCTTATGCTAGCGAGCCACAGTGTCGGCAAAATCAAGCAGCCATGGCAATATCCAATCCATCTCTGTTGCAGGCAGAATTTTATCGCGCCACCAATATGTGTTTAGGTGCCGATGTCTTTGGTGGATTGAGCGCAGCAGGTAGAACCTTGGTAGGTCTTAATCACGGGGCCATGCCGGCGGATACGGTACTAAGCAGCTTGGCGCATTTAGACCAAAACTATGATGATTTTTTATTGGGGGCAATTGGGCCACAGTGCTTACAAGAAATTAATACTCCGCCCACTCCTGATACCCGTCCTCAAATTCCGGCTGATTTGAGTTGTAACACCACAAATTTTCCTGTCTATGTGGCAACGGTAATTGGATCGGATGGGCAAAAGGATTTTGAGGAAACTGCTCGGCGTGCCAGAGGTAGAAGTGAGGAATTATTTAGAACAACTATATGGAATTCACTTCAGGCCAATCGCCCCTTGGGAATTGATCTATGCACCGCCTTTTTTTCGGACCCTACAGCTGATACGAATTATGGAGTTAACTGTGATGCGACTCAGCTCCACGGATATCACGCCATGACAGTCACTGGCAGAAGGTGCGTTCACGGAGAGATGCAATATCAAGTGCAGAATTCTTGGGGACCTACTTGTGGTTATGTCATCAATGCCGCCGGAAGCGCGGGCGATGAGGTTACTCATTTTTATGAATGTAACGAAGAAGCAGGATATATTTGGGTGCCGGAAGATGTCCTTTTGCGCAATACCAGATCTCTTGCCGCGCTTGGCGCCGCCCCTCCTCCCGTTGTGCGAGGACCGGAGGCGATACGCAATTTACGCCACTAAATATCCGTTTGGTGACCATCCGAAAGAATGATCTCACGTGTTGCCACTTGGGCATAATCGGGTTCATGAGTCACTAAGACTATAGTCGTCTTATACTCTTGATTTATTTGTTTCAATATCTGCATAACCTTTTGGCCATTTTCAAGATCCAGGTTACCAGTTGGTTCGTCAGCAAAGATGTACTTAGGACTCATGATCAATGCCCGAGCAATGGCGACACGTTGCTGTTGTCCTCCTGACATCTGGCCTGGTAATTTATTTGCTTCCGAACCAATATCGAGGTCGATTAGTAATTGCTTGGCCCTTGAGCGAAGTTCCTTGTCCATGCCAAAATTCATCGCTGGAAGAAGAATATTTTCCATCGCCGTCAATTCTGCTAGCAGGTAATGAAATTGAAAAATGAAGCCAATATTACGGCCGCGAAACTCATGTAACTTTTTTGAGTTTGTCATTTTAGGATTGAGTCCATCAATTTCTAAAGTGCCATCTGTCGGATAGTCGATGGTGCTCATGATATACAGGAGAGTCGACTTGCCTGATCCTGATCGGCCAGTAATGGAGAGAAATTCGCCATCTGGTACATCGACATTAATAGAATGCAAAACTCTTTGTGGTGGTTCTCCGAATTCCTTAATAATATTTGTCGCCTTGATCATCCTGTAAATTCCTTACTATAAGTTTGAGCGAATAATATCCATGGGAGAAAGTTTGGAAGCCTTATGTGCTGGCAAAAAACTGGCAAGCCAGGCAGAGATTTGGCCAGAAACAAATGCTGTCACATATATGGAGGTATCATAGCTTATTAAGAGATGATTTCCTTGACCGATTTCAAAACCTAAATCAATACTTTCAAGTCCCAAATTAAAAAAATGCCCCATAATGGGACCGACGATACCTCCTGCCATGCCTAATATAGAACCTTGATAAAAGAAAAGTTGTAGAATTTTTGCCGGGCCAAATCCCATGGATCTTAAGATGGCAATTTCCTTTTGCTTTTGGGCAATCATAATTGAAAGGACGTTGTAGATACCAAATGATGCCACGATGAGAATGGAGCCACAAACGACGAGTCTCACCACATCTTGAATATTGATAATTTGCATGAATGCCTTATTCGCTTCCTGCCAGCTTTCTACTTGGTCATCGGAATAAAGAGCAAGACGACTCGCCATTTCTTCTGATTTATCAATATCGTTAAGAGCAACAGAAATTTCACTTATACGACCGGGGCTGTGGTTTAAATTTTGTACATCTTTAATATGGGCGAATGCCAGTCGTTCATCCATATCCTTATTGCCCATACGAATTTTTCCGACAATTTTAAAGGGGCGTTTTTCGCCTAGTCCGATGGATATGTCGATAGTATCTCCCACCTGCACACCTAGAACTTTTAGAACTCCCGTTCCCAAAACGATACGGTTACCACCTGAAGACAAGTCGAGAAGGCTACCTTCCTTCATATTGGCCTCAATTGAAGTTACCTTGGTTTGCTTTTCAGGGATAATTCCAATTAGGGATACGGCATGTTTGGCATCGCCTTTAGAAAGAATACTATCGATAGAAAAGCGTGGGGCATAGCTATGAACTTCGACCTCATCGTCAAGTACACGGAACCATCCCTGGGGATTATTCAACCTGGATTCATGGCGTTTTCCGGCCGGAGTCTTGAGCCAAGAAACAAATTCGTGTTTACCGAACATTTCCTTTTCTACCGCATCTTGCTCAACATAATCTTCTTTGCCCTTGATGATAACGTGAGCAGTATTATTTAATAATTGCTCTCGAATATAATTGCGCATTCCCAGCTGGACGCCGGCGATGATGACGTAGATCATTGTGCCAAAAGATATCCCCAGCATGATAAGAAATGTCTGCTTTTTACGCGCTAGCATTTGTTTAATTGCTAGATACAGCATGCTAGTTCCTTCTCATCAAAATGGTATCGGTGGGAAGGATACCTTCAATGACTTGTGCCATTGGACCGTCGACTCCACTGACTTTAACATCTACTTTTTGTTTCTTGCCATCGCGTATAATGAGTACTTTTCCTGCAAAAACGGCCTTGACTGGAATTAACAGTGCGTTGGCTATTTCAGATACCATAATAGCAACATCGACACTCATTCCGGGTAAGATTTCCTCTCCCAGATTGTCTACCTGTATGTGAGCAAGAAATTCATCGTCGCGGGGAAAAAGAGCAGTGACTTTGCCTTGATAAGTAATACCGGATACTCCCTCAAAAACTAAGCGTGCAATTTGTCCGATTTTTGCTCTAATGGCCGCTTGCTGTTCTAGTGAAACTTCTATGTATCGCGCCAGTAGATTCTCAACTCGAATCGCCGGTACTTGGGGCAAGACAGTTTCGCCCACTCCATAAGGAGCATAGGTAATAGTGCCATCCAATGGAGAAGAAAAAGTTCCGGTATCTTTAAACTTGATCAGGGGCATGCCTTTTTTAACAAAGTCTCCCTCTTTGACAAAGATCTTTTCGACATTGGTCATGATTCCGACTTTGACTTCGTATTTATAACGACCAACTACTTTTCCTAAGGCGTAAATTGATTCGATCATTTTCCCCTGTTTGACAGGAACTAAGACATACCTCTTGTTCTCCAAAACTCGATACGAGATGAATGAGGCCAGAATCAATACAAGAACGAGGCCAAGATATATTTTTCTTTTTTTACCCAGGACAAATTTCACGATCAGGCTCCTCATGAAGGTAATACAATATCAATTTAACTGCCTTGTCGCTGGCTTATCAATGCTGGATATCAAATTGTAATCTAAGTACCTAAAATAAGGCTGCGCAATACAAACTTCCTCACGATTCTTTACTACTTTACTGACCCATATCAGTGATTCTTCGCCCAATAGTGCGCATAATCCGAAATATAGCAAATTTTTTTTGGAGGTTCTTAATGTCCACCCCTAAATATCCTGGCGTTCGGGT
>Ga0210057_1005057_pt1 | contig 17139 bp, 26 predicted proteins | sample CryGeyCG2114_010_2_FD_183968 | JGI IMG/M metagenome (GOLD analysis project Ga0210057, IMG submission 183968) | Groundwater microbial communities from aquifer - Crystal Geyser CG10_big_fil_rev_8/21/14_0.10 (SPAdes) (version 2) | ecosystem: Environmental > Aquatic > Deep subsurface > Groundwater ...
CCGGAAATACCGGTCCACCATTCTCTTAAAATTGTTCCGTCGCCTCCTCCTTCGGTTCCGCCTCCGGCGTTATAAAGGTCGGACACTTCGGAGGCGGATAGGGCGTAGTTGTAAGCGCGGACATCGTCCATCTTTCCTCCAAATCGATAAGTGTTATTTGTCATCTGGCCGATATTGGTCGTCTGATTATTCGCAAAATCAGTCAGAATGCCGTCATTCGTTATCACCTGAACATTATCCACATAGGCGTTAGCCAAACCGTTGGCTCTATCTACAATAGCCACAATATGGTGCCATCCTGCATAAGGAACGGCGCTTGCAGCACTGACGGCTTCACCGGCTGTAGAACCATTACCCGTCTCGATCCAAAGCTTTTGGTCTGAAGTACCATAAGTATTTACAAATATTCTAAAACCGTTAGTCGCGGCTCCGCTTCCGGCATTGGCCATAATTGTCTGGATATTACTTTCTCCGCTGTTTATATTCACCCATGCTGAAATCGTAAAAACACTGCCGAAATTAAATATTCCCAAATTCACATAATCATCCACACCGTCGAACTGTAACGCGCCGTCTATCTTGCCGGTGGTCCAGACGGGGCCGTTTATAAGCGTTCCGTTGTTTCCGTTTCCGGAGGAATCTACGGCTGTTGTAGTTGTTGTTATCTCTTTTACCGAAATAGCATCTATATCAAAAGTTCCCGAACCAATACTGCCCAATTTTGATATACCGAATACGGGATAGTCAGCGGAATCAACGGTTAAGGTGGTTGAAAAATACGTCCAAGAAGTTGATGGCGTTATTTGAGCGCTTGCCCACGACGCCGTAGTGTCCAAAGTACCAATAACGTCCGTAGAAAAAGCCCGTAAGTTTCCGGTTATGCCGGATGTTCTGTACCAAAAAGAAACTTGATATGTTTTGTTGGGAGAAGTTACTCCGGCAATGGTCGCGAACCTGTCATAATCTATGTTATTATCGATATTAAAACGCATATAACCGGTACTGCCATCGCCCGAGAGTGCGTTTTGCCATGATATAGTGGACCACCCGTTTGTTTCCCAACCAGTAATACTTGAATCAAAAGTGCCGTTCGTAATCTTTTCGGCTCCCAGACCGTCATCTAATTTCCAATGGCCGACGAGAGTCGGGGCTAGAGTTTCGGCAGGACCGTTTCCGGAAGGAACATAAGCAGAATCAGTTGTAAGAACTATTTTATCTATAATAAATCCGTCCTCCCTCATCCAAATATTTAAAGTATGAAGACCGATCGGAGAAACATTAATAGAGGCATTGATACCATCCATCGTGGCTTTTGTCCAAACCCAAGAACCAAAACTTCCGACTAGTATCCTGTCCGCAGTTGAAATTTCGGCTCCGTCAAGACCGGCATGAACCGAGTCCGACGAGCCATCAAGAGCCCACCCACGCACCCAAACGTAGTGCGTTCCGGTTTTTACAAAATTGATCCTATATTCCAACTCGGGACTATTGACGGCGTATCCTGTATTTTGGTTGATCCCAGAATCAGGCATAGCCTTCATCGCGCCGGTTCCCGAATATCCGGCGGTGCTATCGGCGACCCAACTCGCGCCGTTCGCGCCCGAAGTATTGATGTCGTAATTTTCGGCTTCCATTGAAACCAACCCTTGAGAACCGCCGTCCTGTTGAAAGGTGGCCGTCTGCGCCTCCGACTCTCCTACCATCATAAGAAACAGCCCGCTTACGACAACGACAACCGAAATTATTTTCAAAAATAAAGATAATTTATTTGATCTAAAAATCATAATATTTAAATTTAATTTTTATCGGGGCCACTATTTGCTAAAGAAGGATCGTCAACCACGTCCACATACTCAACGACATCAATTCTGGAGGCGACCAATTCCGCCCTTTCCAGATCAATTCTTTTTTCAAAATGTACCTCAACTTGCATCCCCTCCTTGAGGTCTTTAAAAGAAAAAGGCTGGAGCTCGGTTTTCATCCCCACTATATTTGATTCGCTTATCCTGTTCCCTATCTTTATTTCTGATTCGCCAAGTATCGGAACATAACGGATCAAAAAAAATTCGGTGCTGTTTTTGACTTTAATAATATTTGTTTTATGCACGCCGAGAGGATCCCTGTCTATTACAAAATTTTTACCACCCCAATTTATTGATACGACCACTCCGCCGACAAGGCGGTCAAGACCGGCAAGGATCGCCTTTTTTTCCAGCTCGTCGGACGATTTGGACATGAAAGAATAAATAATAAAAAAAAGCCCCACGACAATGCCGACTATGAATAAAACTCGCTTGAACTTTACCCGGCCAATACCTTCTAATTTCGCTAAAAATGTGGAATTTAAATTTTCTAACATACTTATAATATACACTACAAAAACCCCGCAATAAAGAATGAGGGTAATAAAAATGTGGATATATATGAAAGACTAATTTTTTTGATTTCTCTTATCAAGAAAAGACTGCAAAATAAGGGCGGCGGCTGACGCATCCGTTCTGTGGGCTGGAGCAGAACCCATGGACTCTACGGCTTTTGAGGTGAAAGATTCGTTTTCAAAATGGATAGGCAAGCGGAAAGAGTCTTTAAGTTTTTCGGCAAAATCCTTAACTTCAGGGGTAAGTTCGGCGCCAGACCCGTCAAGCTGAGCGGGCAGGCCGACAACAATTTCGATTATATCTTCCTTCAATATCAAATTCTTTAAAAATTCCAAAAAAAGACTCCAACTATTCGGATGGGTTGTTTTTGGGAAAGCAAGCTTATGACCTTCGTCGGAAACAGCTATGCCTATCTTCATTCTGCCGTAATCAATTCCTAATATGCGGGACATAAATACATTTTAGCATAATGTTCATTCTTAAATGAACTTAAATAATTTATTCAATCGTTGGTTCACTTAATCTTTTTTAAAATCCTAATTTCGAATTTCGTGCTTCGGATTTATTTGTAAAATTATAAAAACCTACCTCAAGGTAAGAATTTCTGCGCCGTTTTTTGTGACAACAACAGTGTGTTCAAAATGAACCGCGCGGGAGCCGTCTTTGGTCGCCCACGTCCATCTGTTCGGCATGAGTTTAATATCATAAAACCCCTCGGTAATCATCGGCTCAATCGCAATAACCATCCCTTCTTTTAAAATTATGCCTTTACCCCTTTCACCCCAATTAGGAATCTCCGGATCTTCGTGAACCGCGTATCCCACGCCATGGCCCACAAGTTTTCTTACGATATTAAATCCTTCTTTCTCGCAAAAAAATTGTATCGCGTGCCCAATATCTCCAACATGCGCCCCGTCGTGAATCTGGGAAATGCCTATCTCAAGGGCCCTTTTCCCGGTCTCTAAAATTTTTTTTGTTTTTTTATCGACATCATCCACATAAACCGTTATCGCCATATCGGTAAATAATCCCAAATATTCCATACCGATATCAAGCGAAACCAGGTCTCCTTTTTTCAAAACTCTTTCGGAAGGGATCCCATGAACAATTTCGTCATTTATTGAAACGCAAAGGGCCGAGGGAAAGGGCGGCTCGTCATTGGAGATTTTATAGTTCTTAAAAGACGGTCTTCCGCCAAATACCAAAATTTCTTTTTCGGCTATTTCGTTTAGTTTTTGGGAGGTTGTGCCCGCGCGAGCCTCGTCTTTTATTTTTTCGAGGATTCCCGCCAAAATTTTACCGCCTTCACGCAATTTTTCTATTTCTTTTTTATTTTTTATGGTCATTAGAAGATTTTAGGATATTTAAGTTGTTTGGTAAAGAAATGAATCCAAAGTTCTCCGCCGGAGGCGGATTCCTCAGCCGTACCGGCACGGGCTAGGCAGGCGGAAAAATCCAAATATCAAATCAAATTACAAGATATAAAAATCAAAAAGATGTTTGGATTTAAGCAAAAAACCCCACTGATCACTTGCGGGGTTTTTATTTATCCAAACTCAACACTCCAATAATATCTTTATATACTCCTTCAACGGATTGCTCTCCCTTTATCGTCGCGAGCTTGTTGTTTTTCCCGTAAAAATCTATCACGGGAATAAGAAATTCTTTAAATTCCCTAAAACGACTTTTTATATTTTCTTCGGTATCATCATGCCTAACCTCAAGGACACCCCCGCAAGAATCACATTTTACCGGCTTATCTTCTTTGTTCGTTATCATGAAATTCTTTTTACAGCTTGCGCAAACCAGGCGGTTTTGGAGCCTCCGTAAAGCTTCCTTTTCGGAAACATCAATAAAAATTGGCCTTGTTTCAAAAACAGACGCCTCCGGCCATGTATTAAAAAAATCTTCAAGCAATAATGCCTCGGCAAGCTTCCGCGGACTTGAAGAAAATATAATCCCTTTTATCTTATCTTTGGGTCCATGAGAAAATTTCATTTTATGGATAAGATCTATAAGAATATGATACCAACGACTGGCTATAGTAAGTGTCGGAACAAACTTGCCGTCATCAAGAATACGCTTAATGACTCCCGCTTCGTAATTATCGGGGTTCCCTTCCGCTTCTTTCTTGATCTCGCGAAGTATATTACCGGAACTTATTTTGATAAAACCATAATTATCAATCAAAAAATCCGCCTGAGTGTCTTTACCCGAGCCAGACACCCCTATAAAGAAAATAACCGGAATCCTTTTCATATCCATCTTCTCTTTTTTATTTTGCTGATCTCGGCTCATTTTATATAATTATAAACGAACAAAAAAATATAATGTGTTTAATATTCCATGGTAGCAATCTGCGCTTCAATCTGTTTTATGGTTTCAAGTACTACCGAAACAACGATTAAGAGAGCCGTTCCTCCGATGGTTAGGGTAACAAGCCCCGTAACCGCTCTCATGGCAAGCGGTAAAACGGCTATCAATCCCAAGAAAAGAGCGCCGATTAAAGTTATCCGCGAAAGTACGCGGTACAAAAATTCGGCCGTTGAACGCCCCGGACGGATACCCGGAATAAACGCCCCCTGTTTTTGCAGGTTGGTTGAAATGGCATCGGGATCGAAAGTCACGGCGGTATAAAAATAAGTAAAAGCAAACACAAGAAAGAAATACAAAAAAGCGTAAACCCACGGATTATTCAAAAAGGCGAGAAGCGACTGTGAGATTGACTGGATAGTGGGACTATTTATGCCGGTCAAAAAACTAACCATCATTTGCGGGAACAAAAGAATGGACAGCGCGAAAATTATCGGAATAACCCCCGCTTGATTAACCCTTAACGGAAGGTAGGTGGACATCCCGCCATAAACTCTCATCCCGCGGATGCGCTTTGCGTAAGAAATAGGTATGGGACGTTGTCCTTCCGTAATAAATACTACGCCCGCGATTATCACGAGAGCGGACACTAAAAACCCTAAAACAAGCGGAATCTGCGAATACTCAAAAACAGCAAATGTCTGCGAAATAGCCGAAGGAACGGCCGAAACTATACCTGCAAAAATAAGGATGGAGATGCCGTTGCCAATGCCCTTTTCCGATATCAGCTCTCCAAGCCACATCAAAAGAACGGTCCCGGCAATAACTATGATTACATTAAATATCCGGTCAAAAGCGGTGAGATCGCCCAAAACTCCGTTCCGTTCAAGCAGAGCTAAAAGTCCGAAGCCCTGAAGCGCGGCTAATGGCACCGTAAGAAGACGGGAATATTGATTGAACCGCTTTCGTCCGGCCTCTCCCTCTTCTTGATAGATCTCCTTAAGCCGGGGGAAAATCATGGTTAAAAGCTGCATAATTATGGACCCGGTAATATAAGGCGCGACTCCAAGCATCATTATAGAAAGATTATCGAGAGTCCCTCCGGAAAAAATATTCAAAAGACCGAAAAATTGATTACCGGCAAAAAATTCCTTCAGGCGGGCCGCATCCACTCCGGGGATCGGGATAATAGCTCCGAGACGAAATATGAACAAGACCCCCAAAACAAAAAGGATCTTCTTTCTAAGACCCGGATCCGAAAAAACAAATTTAAGCTTTTCCAAAAACATATATATATATGATATAAGATACCCCCTCAATTTTAAATACTACCCAAGGACCTGCCCCCCGAGCTCTTCAATTCTCTTTTTTGCCCCCGCCGATACCTGACAATCTTTTACTAAAAGTTTCTTGGTAAGCTTGCCTGAAGCAAGTAATTTAACTTCGGGAAATTTTCTCCCCGATATTTTAATGACTTTGCGCAAAGCAAGCAATTTCGGAGTCACAGTCTCACCTTCTTTGATAATCTTATCCAAGAAACCGAGATTAACTTCTTGAACGTTGCTTCTGGCCACGCTCATTCGATAACCTCGTTTTTTCGGGATTTTTTTGATTATATCCCTAAATTCGGGACGCATTTTGTGGCCCGCTCGCGATTTTTGCCCCTTCAACCCCTTGCCCGAATAGGTCCCGCGCTTGCCTCCGCGCCCGACCCTTTTTTTCTTTTTTGAATATTTTGACTTTACCTGATGTGTCTGCATGTTATTTTTTTAATTTTTTTAAAGCTTCTATCGCCGCTCTGGCATTATTTATTTTATTTTTGGTATGCGAAAGTATCTTTGCTGTGGTATTTTGCACCCCGCAAAGATCAAGGATCGTCCTTACGGCAGACCCGGCCACAAGTCCGGTTCCGGTGGGCGCTCTTCTTATTAATACTTTTGCGCTTGAATATTTGGCCTCAACATCATGCGGGATAGAGCCGTTCTCGGTGATCGGAACGGTTATGGCATTTTTTCTCGCCTCGCGAAAAGCTTTTTCAATGGAAAGTGCGGTATCGGTCCCCTTGGCAACGCCAACACCCACGCGTCCCTTTTTGTCTCCGGCAACAACAGTCGCCCGGAAAGAAAAACGTCGTCCTCCCGCTTCAACTCTGGCCACCCTTCTAAGATCGATCAGCTTGTGATCAAATTCGGATTTTTCTTTAAAATTTCTTTGTCTTCTTTGCATTATATTTTTATATTAAAATTTTAATCCTTCTTCACGGGCTCCATCCGCGATTGCCTTCACCCTTCCATGATAAGCATAAGACGAACGATCGAAAACCACCCTTTCGATGCCCTTTTCTTTTGCTTTCTTGGCAATTTCTTTTCCGAGAGTCTTGGCATCATTTATGCCCGCGCGTCCGCTTTTAAGTTTAAGGTCCTTGTCGGATATCCCCAAAATAGTTTTCCCGGCTTCGTCGTCCACCAATTGGATATACAAATGGGCGTTTGATCGAAAAATCGAAAAGCGCGGGCATGATGCCGTCCCTCCAACCTTCGCGCGCACCCGGTTTTTACGCCTTATTCTTAATTCTCTGGTCTTTTGATTTGATAACATAAATTTAAATTATTTTATCCGCTTACCGCCGCTTTCTTGCCGGCTTTTCTTCTGACAACCTCGCCCCGATAACGAATACCCTTTCCTTTGTACGGTTCAGGTTTTTTTATCGCGCGGATGCGCGCGGCCATTTCACCAACGGCCTCTTTATCTATACCGGAGACGGTGATAACGTTCTTTTCGACTTTAAAATTTATCCCCTCAAGGGCGCTCACCATGACAGGATGAGAAAAACCCAAATTCAAAATCAAATCATTCCCCTTGAGCTCTACCTTAAATCCTATTCCCTCAATCTCAAGGATCTTTTCAAAACCAACAGTTACTCCTTGGATCATATTTTTAATATGAGAAGCGTAAGTGCCCCATAAAGACCGCGCTCCGGCGCCCTCTTTTGTCGCGTTTAAAATTACCTCCTTGCCCTTAAAGTCGAACGAAATAACGTCATCACGCACCTGACGCTTGAGTTCTCCTTTCGGACCCTTAACAAGAATAACATTACTTTCTTTTGAAACAGTTACTCCATCGGGTATGTGTATTGGTTTTTTTCCGATTCTACTCATAATATACGGCCGAGAACTTCTCCGCCTAATTTACTTTTTTCAGCCTCCCCTGACCCCATAATGCCCTTTGGGGTTGAAATTATCACGAAACCCCGTCCTTTTCGGTATGTTTTTAACTGCCTCCAGCCGGAATAAATACGCCTCGAAGGTTTTGATATCCTTCGTATGTTCTCAATAGCCGGCTTGTCTCCCGTGTAATTCAAAACAATATCAATCGTCCTTCTGGTCTTTCTCCCGTGTCTTACCGCCTCTTTGATATATCCCTTTGATTCAAATAATTTCGCTATCTCCATTTTTAATTTGGAATACGAAACAGATACATTCTGTTTTTGAACGCGCTGGGCATTTACTATTATCACGAACATGTCTGCTATTGGATCCATATATATATATATTTAAATTACCACGATGATTTTCTAACTCCCGGCAACAATCCTTCATTAGCCAATTCTCTAAAACATATACGGCAAAGATCAAATTCTTTCATGTAGGCTCTTTTGCGTCCGCAACGAAAACATCTCCGAACTATTCTCGACTTGTATTTCGGGACTCTTTTTGATCTTGCTACTGTTGATTTTTTGGCCATAATTTTTATTTCTTAAATGGAAACCCCATTGCTTTAAAAAAGGCGACTCCTTCTTTTTTCGATCTGGCGCTTGTAACTATCGTCACTTCAAATCCGAAGATCGTCCTTGTGTCCTCTCCCGCTATCTCTGGGAATACAATATGTTCACGAATAGCCGTTGTCAAGTTGCCTTGGTTATCAACCGAATTTGAATCTACTCCTCTAAAATCGCGAGTTCGCGGGAGAGCTATGTTTATAAAACGGCTCATAAAATCATTCATTCTTTTTCCTCTTAATGTCACTGCGTAGCCGACGATCTGGCCTTGTCTTAATTTAAAAGAAGATATGGATTTTTTGGCGGGACGCGGAGCTAAGTGCTGGCCCGAAATAAGCTCAAGCGCCTTTACTATTCGCCCTCGCTCCTCTTCCGTCCTCCGTCCTACTCCCACATTTAAAACAACTTTCTCGATCTTAGGAACGGCCATCGTGTTTTTATAACCCAAATCCGCCATTAGCTTCCGGTTTTCCTCTTTATTCGTTTTTTGCTTGGTTGTTGTCATTTTAATCTAAAAAATCATAGCTCTGCCTGGCATTTTTTACATACGCGCACTTTACGGGCTTCGTTCCCCGATTTATACCCAATCCTTGAAAACTTCTTGCATGATTGGCAAACTATCATCACATTTGAAGCGTTAAGCGGCATAAACTTGCGAACCTTCTCCCCCTTTTTACCTTCCCGGCGGGAACGCTGGTGCTTCATCTGGGCGTTTATCCCGTCAACCACTATCTTACCGACCTCCGGTAAAATACGAAGAATCTTTCCTTCTTTGCCTTTGTCTTTTCCTGAAACAATATGAACCTGATCTCCTTTTTTTAATTTCATCCCGTTAGAAATAGAACGCGAACACAGCAAAGCGTTGCGTTCTTGGATTATATCTTATAAATTTTGGACTTTTTATCATATATCATTTTAATACCTGTGCGTTCGCTATTTCTAACGGGATTCATCCCGTTAGAAATAGAACGCGAACACAGCAAAGCGTTGCATTCTTGGATTATATCTTATAAATTTTGGACTTTCTATCATATATCATTTTAATACCTGTGCGTTCGCTATTTCTAACGGGATTCATCCCGTACGAAATAAGATGCGGACGCTGAAAACATCTCGCCTCCTAAGTTTACTATTTATAAATTCTGACCTTTTATTGTATATCATATTTTTATTCTTCGTCTGCTATTTCGTACGGGATTAAACAACTTCTTCAGCTAAAGAAATTATCTTTGTAAATCCTTTTTCACGAAGTTCGCGCGGTATGGGGCCGAAGATTCTTCCACCGCGGGGCTCTTTGCCGTCAACTATAATGACCGCGTTTTCGTCAAAACGAATATACGAACCGTCTTTGCGCCGAAACGCCTGGCGTTGCCTCGCCACAACCGCGCGCACAATTTCTTTCTTTTTTACGGCTTTACGGGGCTCCACGCTCTTGATAGAACCGATAATAATATCACCAAGACGGGCATACCGCCTTCTCGTCCCGCCGGGTATCCTAAAACACTGGATCATTTTTGCTCCGGTATTATCCGCTACGCTCAATCTTGTTCCTACTTGGATCATATCTTTTTAATAACTACCCATTTTTTATCCTTGGATATGGGTTTTGTTTCTCTGATACTAACTTTATCGCCGACCGCGTACTCATCTTTTTCATCATGAGCCTTATATTTTTTGCTCCGTTTAATATATTTCTTATATTTTAAATGCTTTAAGTATTGTTCAACCTTAACTACGGCGGTTTTCTTACCGCCGTGCGAGACAATAACTCCTTTTAAAATTTTTGCGTTTTCGTAGCTCATATTTGTTTTAAATGCGTATAAACGCGCGCGATGTCTTTTTTTAATTCCCGCCCCGCCTTATTGTTTTTAACACGACCCTGGCCTATCAAAAACTTGAACTCCAAAAGCTCATGGCGCTTCTTTTTTAAAATTTCCTGTAATTCTTCTTTTGATTTATTTTTTAATTCCGATGCTTTCATCCCGTTAGAAATAGAACGCGAACACAGCAAAGCGTTGCATTCTTGGATTATATCTTATAAATTTTGGACTTTTTATCATATATCATTTTAATACCTGTGTGTTCGCTATTTCTAACGGGATTACCTTGAAACTACCCTAACCCTAACAGGCAGTTTTGCTCCGGCTTTTCTTAGTGCTTGATATGCCTGTTCTTTAGTGATGCCGTCAACTTCAAAAAGAACCCTGCCCTTCTCAACCGGCGCCACATATTTATGAGGGTCTCCTTTCCCCTTACCCATGCCTACTTCCGGCGGTTTCGTGGTAATAGGCTTGTCCGGAAATATCCTAATCCACATCTTTCCGCCTTTCTGGACATATCTCGTGATCGCTTTACGGGCCGCTTCTATCTGTTGGGCGCTTATTTCGGTGGATTCTTCAGTTTTTATACCGTAACTCCCAAAAGAAAGCTTTGTTCCTCTTGTAGCCACTCGTCCTTCGTGCCCCCTTAAGCGCTGCCACTTTCTATGTTTTACTTTCTTTGGAAACAACATGTTCAAAAATTTCTCCTTTATATATCCAGACCTTTATTCCTATGTGACCATAAGGCAAATGCGCCCGCTCACGGGCAAAATCTATATCCGAGCGCAAAGTTTGAAGAGGAATCCGTCCTCTCATCAACCACTCAACGCGACCCATTTCCGCTCCGTCAAGACGCCCCGAAAGTTTTATCTTCACTCCTTTTACATTTTTATTTGCCGCTGCTTTTTCGATCGTCCGCTTAAGAACTCTCCGGAAAGGCAGGCGCCTCTCAAGATCCTCCGCCATCATCATGGCAAGTATCGCGGCGTGGCTCTCGGGTGATAACGCCTCCTCTATTGAAATTTTCAATTCACGCGGCAATTCAAGTTTAAGCCTATGCATCTGCGCCAAAACTTGTTTGCGTAATTTTTCGATTCCCTCTCCTCCTCTTCCGATAATTATTCCGGGACGCGAAGTCTTGATGATTATCTTGAACATATCGGGGGAGCGTTCGGTCTCAATGGCCGAGACATACGAACCGCGCAATTTTTTTATAAGCCACTCTCTTATAAGGACGTCCACCTTCAAATTCTTACGATATTGGCGCACGCCTCCAAACCACCGCGACTTCCAGTCGCGATTAAATCCTAATCTGAATGCGTATGGGTGAACATTATGGCTCATAATTATTTTTTATCCTCCTTAATTATTTTTTTTACTTGCCTTCTCCTTTTTTACGGGCTCTTTTTCTTTTTTCTCCTTCAAAGGAATCTTTGGCGCCTCATCCAGTATTATAGTAACATGGCTTGTCCTCTTTCTTATCGCGGATGCCCTCCCAAAAGCGCGGGGCATCCATCTTTTTAAAACAGGCCCCTGGTCTACTTTTATTTCCTTTATGTAAAGATCTTCATCAGACAAATTAAAATTATGTTTAGCGTTCGCAACGGCCGAAGCCAAAAGTTTGCCCACGGGACCAGCCGCTTTTTTCGGTAAAAATTTAAGACTGACGCGAGCATTAGAAACTTTCTTGTTCCTCACGGTATCGGCGACCACACGAACTTTTCTCGGTGACATCCTCAAATATTTTAAATAAGCTTTGATGTTTGGCATGGTTATTTTTTAGGCGGCTCAACATTGGTCTTCGCCTCTATTTCTCTCTGCATTTTACCGCCATGCCTTGTGAATTTACGGGTGGGGGAAAACTCTCCCAAATGGTGTCCGACCATGTCTTCCGACACGCTTACTTCTATAAAAATTTTTCCGTTATGAACCCCAAAAATACGACCGACCATTTCCGGAGAAATGTGTGAATCGCGCGACCACGTCTTAATAACCGTTCTTTCTCCCGGTTTAAGACGGCTCACCTTTTTTAATAATTTTGGGTCCACATAAGGACCTTTTTTCGCGCTTCTGGTCATATTTTTATATTATTTTTTATTTTTTCTTCCTGCGCTGGACTATTAATGCGTTTGAATATTTTTTCCTGTTCCTTGTTTTAACGCCCCTGGTTCCTTTACCCCAGCGGTTTTTCGGCCTTCTCGTACCTCGCAAGGCTCGTCCTTCTCCTCCGCCATAAGGGTGGTCAACAGGATTCATCGCGGAACCCCTCACGGTAGGCCTTATTCCCATCCATCTTGAACGTCCGGCTTTACCGTAAACTACTTGGTCATACTCATTATTCGAAACCTGACCAACCGATGCCCAGGAACGGCTATTTACTTTTCTTAATGACCCGGACGGAAGCTTTATAAGAGTATATCCCGCGTCATGCGCGAGCACCTCCGCGTAATTACCGGCGGATCTGACTAAAGACGAACCGCTCATAGGGTTAATTTCAACATTATATGCCTGACTACCTACAGGTATCAAGCCCAAAGGAAGACGATTGCCCGGTTTTAATTCTGCTTTATCTGAAGTTACTATTTCATCCCCCACCTTAAGACCCTCGGGTAAAAGATGATATCTGCGCTCACCGTCTCGGTACAAAACCAATCCTATGAAACCGGAACGGTTCGGGTCGTATTCTACGCTTAAAACGCGCGCGGGGATTCCAATCTTGTTGTATCTAAAATCAATTTCGCGCCATAATCTTTTAGCGCCTCCTCCTTTGTGGCGGGTTGTGATGCGCCCCCAAGAAGCGCGCCCCTTCCGGCGCTTCCTTCCTCGGGTAAGAGCTTTATGTGGCTCGCTGGCAGTAATATGCTTGCGGTATGAAACTACCGTAGTCTGCCTTCTTGATGGAGTTGTGGGTTTAAAAGACTTCATACTATATTAAATAAATTCTATTTTATTGCCCTCGGCCAAAGAAACAACGGCCTTTGAATAACCGGGCTTGCGGCCAATACGTCCGCGAAAAATCCTCTTCTTTGCCGGCTTTTTTATAACATTAACTTGCCTAACTTTCACCCCGTAGACTTCCTCAACCGCTCTTTTTATTTCCGGTTTGGTAGAAGTCGGCTTTACTTTAAATACATATTTAGAAGATTCGGTCAAATGGGCCGATTTTTCCGTAACAATAGGGGAGATAAGAATTTTTGACGCGAAAGCAGATTCTTTTATCTTAAATATTCCTTCCTTTTTTACTTCAGCTTTTTCTTCCTCGCCTAAAATGGCTTCTTCTTTAACCGTTTTTTCTTTTCTTTTGTAGCGGTCGGCGGACTTATCCTTTTTTTTGAATTTGTCTAATATGTTTAATAAAGCCATGTCAGTTTTGTGATATTACGGTCGCACGCGACTCTAAAGCTTTAATGCTCTCCTTCGGTAAAAAAATATAACGCGTATTAAGAACCCCCGACAAATCCACGTTCCTTGCTTCATCCACCCTTACTCCGGGGATGTTCCTTAATGCTCTTGTGGTTGCCGTGTTAGGCGAGGCTAACGGGATAAGTATGGATCTTTTCTGCTTTAATGCTTTGAATTCTTCCTTTTTATTGATTGTTTTAAAAAAAGAAGCCGCGTTCTTGGTCCTTCCGGTCTCAAAATTTATATTGTCAAATATAAAAATTTCGCCATCGCGCATTTTTTGAGACAAGACCACAAAAAGGGCTTTCTTCTTCATTTTTTTATTAATCTTTTTAGAGTAATCCTTTTCTTTTAGCGGTCCGTGAGTAACCCCTCCTCCTCTCCAGATCGGAGAACGGATTGAGCCGTGTCGAGCGCGGCCGGTTCCTTTCTGCTTCCAGGGCTTTATTCCTCCTCCTCTTACTTCTCCCCTAGTCTTGGCGTTAGCCGTTCCTCTTCTCCTGTTTGAGCGCTCGGATTCAAAAACCTGCCAAACCAACTCCTGATTCCACGCTAAATTAAAAACAGAGTCGGATAGATCCATCTTCTTGGTCTTTTCGCCCTCTAAATTGTATATATCCGCTTTCATTTTGTGTTTATCCTTTTATCTCAATCAAAGTTCCCCTTGCGCCAGGGACTGCTCCTAAAATAGCGATAATGTTTTGATCTTTATCTATCTTGGCTATTTTTAAATTTTTTACCGTTACCTTTTCGCCCCCCATGCGTCCGGCCATCCTCATTCCTTTCATGACCCTCTGCATGTTGGTTTGTCCGATAGACCCCGGCTCACGCTCGGAGTGTTTTTGTCCGTGCGTTCTTGACCCTCCATGGAAACCATGTCTTTTTACTACCCCCTGAAATCCCTTTCCTTTAGATATGCCTCTCACTGAAACAATGTCTCCTTCTTCAAAAACAGACACTTCTATCTTATCTCCGGCTTTAAGGTCCAAAGGAAGACGCGATTCGCGCAAAAACCTAAAATTACCTAAATCCTTAAAATGGCCGCGTTGCGGTTTTTTTATATTCTTTGCCTTCTTTTCACCCGCGCCGATTTGCGTTGCGACATAACCGTCTTTTTCAACGGTTTTTACTTGCACAACTACATTCGGCATGGCTTTGACAAGAGTAACCGGAAGACTTTTCCCGTTTTTATCAAAAACCTGCGACATTTCCATTTTTTGACCTAATATAAATTTTGCCATAACTTATCTTGATGCCTTTATTTCAAGCAAAAACTCCGGGATTGCCGGAGTTTTACGAGGCAACCATTTTTAAGATGTTACATCATTTTCACCTCGATATCAATACCCGCCGGTAAATTAAGATTTGTTAGCGCATCAATGACCCCAGGTGAAGGATTTAATATGTCAATCAGCCGTTTATGTATCCTCATTTCGAATTGTTCGCGGGCGTTCTTATGGACGAACGATGAACGATTTACCGTGTATTTCCTTATCTCCGTCGGCAACGGAATCGGCCCGGTAAGCTCCGCCCCATAACGTAGTGCCGTGTCCACGATCTGCTTTACCGAATTATCCAGAATTTTATGGTCATAGGCTCTCACACGAATGCGCAGTCTCTGACGCTCCTCGTTTTTTGCTACTTTGGGTTCTTTTTTTGATTTTGATCGTACTGCCATCATATAATGACTAATTTACAAATCCTGCTAAATAATGCAAATGCGCCTTTTTAATCTAAGCGCGTTGGCAACTTTTGCATTTATTTATTTTACAATTTTCGTGACTACTCCCGCGCCAACCGTTTTTCCTCCTTCTCTGATGGCAAACCGCTGTTTTTCTTCCAAAGCAACCGATGAAATAAGCTTAACGGAAAAATTAACCGTATCTCCGGGCATTACCATTTCAGTCCCTTTCGGCAACAAAACATCTCCGGTAACATCGGTGGTTTTCAAATAAAATTGGGGTTTGTATCCGGTAAAGAAAGGGGTGTGTCGCCCTCCTTCTTCTTTGGATAAAATATAAACCTCGGCTTCAAATTCGGAGTGGGAGGAAAGAGAACCGGGTTTGGACAAAACTTGGCCACGCTCCACGTCTTCTTTCTTAAGACCTCGAAGCAAAATACCCGCATTGTCTCCGGCCATTCCCTCATCCAAAGATTTGTTGAACATTTCAATGCCAGTAACCGTTGTTTTTTGGGTTGGACGAATACCGACTATCTCTATTTCTTCTCCTATTTTTACTTTCCCCCTTTCAATCCTTCCGGTTACGACCGTTCCACGGCCTTCAATTGAGAAAATGTCCTCTATCGGCATCAAAAACGGCTTTGTAACGTCCCTTTCCGGCTCGGGGATGTAATCATCCAAGGCCTTAATCAATTCGAGGACCGATTTTACATATTGGTCATCAACTGATTTTGCCTCCAAGGCTTTGAGGGCAGACCCTCTGATTATTGGAGTTTCCTCACCAGGATATTGATATTTAGTAAGAAGTTCGCGAACCTCCGCCTCGACAAGATCAATAAGCTCGTTATCATCAACCATGTCCACTTTATTGATAAATACAACGATTTTGGGTACTCCAACCTGATGCGCGAGAAGAATGTGTTCACGAGTTTGAGGCATAGGACCGTCGGTCGCCGAAACAACAAGAACGGCTCCGTCCATTTGGGCTGCCCCCGTAATCATGTTTTTGATATAATCCGCGTGCCCCGGGGCATCAATGTGAGCGTAATGCCTTTTCTCCGTTTGATATTCAGAGTGGTGCAACGCGATAGTAATACCACGCTGTCTTTCTTCAGGAGCGTTGTCAATTTGGTCAACGTTTTCTAATTTAACTATTTGTCCCGCAAGACTTAGTGAATGCAAAATTGCCGCTGTAAGAGTGGTTTTCCCATGATCAACGTGACCTATGGTTCCGACGTTTACGTGCGGTTTTGTTCGTTCAAATTTTTCAGCCATATAAATAATCTATATTATTTGATAAATAATAATTAACCTTATAAAGAGTATAATATATAAATATATCAAAGGGGTCAACAGGTCAAGAGAAATTTCTCTTATTTGCCTCTTTTTGATCAATATTATAAATATTATATATGTATGCTCTCTTATGTAAGTAAAAATTTTTAAATATTGACCTCTGTTGCGGAAATCTGCAATGTAGTTGATATATTTACATAAATTGAAAAAACGCTTATCGCGAACATAAAAAACACCGAACGGCGCGCCCGTTCGGTTTTTTATTTAAATACTAATCTTTAATTTGCGGCCCTACCGGGAATCGCCCGCCGGAGGCGGGTCCGCCTTTGGCGGAAACCCGGGTTACCACATTGCCCGCCGGAGGCGGGTCCGCCTTTGGCGGAAACCCGGGTTACCACATTGCCCGCCGGAGGCGGGTCCGCCTCAGGCGGAAAAGCGTGCTCTATAATTTAGCTTGATGTTGCTTGCGGC
>Ga0210057_1005058_pt1 | contig 17137 bp, 21 predicted proteins | sample CryGeyCG2114_010_2_FD_183968 | JGI IMG/M metagenome (GOLD analysis project Ga0210057, IMG submission 183968) | Groundwater microbial communities from aquifer - Crystal Geyser CG10_big_fil_rev_8/21/14_0.10 (SPAdes) (version 2) | ecosystem: Environmental > Aquatic > Deep subsurface > Groundwater ...
AGGCAAAAACTTAACTGTTAATATCGTATTTGCAGGCATCAAGCTAGACTCGCAAGACATAGAAATTTACAACCAGATCCTCTCCACCTTCCGGTTTTTGGATTAGTGCGAGTTACTTAACCACCTTTAGGTAGTCGGCGAGTTTTTCGATCTCGATGCTTTGCTGGGAGCGATTGCTCATGTTACGCACAATCACCGTACCGTCGAGCACTTCTTTCTGCCCGAGGATTAAGGTGTAGGGGACTTTAATTTTCTCGGCGATGGCCAGTTGAGCCGAGAGAGAGTCTTTAGAGAGCGAATGCATTACCGGAATCCTGGCTAAACGGAGCACCTCGATAATTTTCAAACTGTGCATCTTCGCTTCCGGACTCAATTGAATGAAGAAGACCTTCGGTTTCTTCAAAATGCGCGGTGTCAATTTGCTAAAGTTTGGCGACTGAATAATCCGATCCAAACCCAGAGCCGCACCAAAGGCCGGAATGTCTTTCTTGCTACCAAGATCGCGCGCGAGATTATCGTACCGTCCGCCGCCGCCGAGCGAGAGTGGCTTCTCATTCTCGTTAGTTGCCAATTCGCTCACTTCAAAGACGGTCCGAGAGTAATAATCAAGCCCTCGGACGAGATTGTTGTTAATGACGTAGGGGATCCCCATCGCCTCAAGATACTCAAGCACTTCCTTGAAGTGCTGTTTACAGCCGGAACAGAGGAAGCCGATAGGGTTAGGGGCGTCGGCTTTCAACTCTTGGCATTTGGGATTTTTGCAATCGAGTAGGTGTAAGGGGTTACCCTTTAATCTTTCGCGGCAGTCAACGCAGAGACGCTTGGCGTACTTCTTGTAGTAGTTAATTAATTCATGTCGAAAAACGGGCTGGCACTCTTTATCCCCGATGCTATTAATTTCAAAAGTGATGTTCTTCAGTCCGGCCTCTTTGATGATAATGGAAGCGAGTCTGACCCCCATAGCATCAATAATGCTCTTGCCACCACCGATAATCTCGAAGCCGAATTGCTTGAACTGGCGGTAACGTCCGCGTTGTGGGCTATCGTGGCGGTAGAAAGAGCCGCTATAGTAGAGCATCACCGGTTGTGGCTCCGATTGCATACCCTTGTCTAAATAGGCGCGCATGATTGGCGCCGTCCCTTCCGGCCTCAAGGCCAATCGATCGCCGCCCTTGGTGCGGAAAGAATACAACTCTTTGTCAACAATGTCGGTGCCACCGCCGACTCCGCGATAGAAGAGCTCTTCGTACTCGAGAGTTGGTGTCTCTATGGGGCGGAAGCCGTAGTACATGGCGATCTCGGCCGCCTTCTCCTCGAGACCGTGGAAGAGATAGAAGTCTCCACCCAGCACATCTCGCGTTCCCTTCGGGGTTTGAAATTTATTATCAGATTTATTGGAATCAGTTTTTTGCTTTGGGGTCATAATGGTGGGTTAAGTTTAAGGTGAGAAGCTGGAAGCTGGTAAAAGGCCCAAACGATTAAGAGGGAAGAGGCGCAAGAGCACGCGCCCCTTGATCAATTTTGTGGGCACGGCGCCCCATGAACGAGAGTCTAAGCTCATGTCACGATTGTCGCCCATCACGAAGTACTCATCATCGCCCAGGGTAAAGTCTTCTTCAGTTTGGTTCGAAAATATGGGGTCCGGACCGTCTTCGAGCTCAAATTCTTGCCCCCCCTGACGGATATAGGTCTTGTTATCTTTGATTACCACTGTCTCTCCCGGTAGACCGATAACTCGCTTGATAAAGAATTTGGCCTCGTCTTTAGGGTAACGGAAGACGATCACTTCGTCCCGTTTCGGTTCTCGCGCGAGGTAAGTTAGGGCGTCGACGATTAGATACTCTCCATTAACAAAGGAAGGACTCATAGATGATCCGGAAACGATAAATGGTTGAGCAACATAAGTGCGAACCGGAATGACAATAAGCAAGGTGATTACGATAAACTTGACTGCTTCCCAAATTCCCGATAACCAACTCTTTTTCTTTTCTTCCATACGGAGGTAGTGTAGTATAAATTTACTAATGTCTCAAGATGCGAGTATCTTTCTGGTCGGTCTCGGCAATCCCGGCAGTGAGTATGTGGGCACTCGGCATAACTTGGCGCGCGACCTTTTAGACTATTTCCGTCGCCACTTCAAATTACCCGATTGGCAAAGTGACGCGAAGCGTCTGGCTCTAGTTTCTACCGGCAAAATTGGCTCGCGGGTGGTAACTTTAATCTGCCCGGAGACAATGATGAACCGCTCCGGCGATAGTGTGGCTAAGTTCGTGACGAGCAAGGCCACTCTGGGCCGTTTGGTCGTGCTAAACGATGATCTCGACTTATCACTCGGAACTTTCAAATTATCTTTCAACAGCGGCGCCGGTGGCCACCGCGGCGTCGAGTCGATTATCAAACAGTTGAATAGCAAGTCCTTCGTTCGAGTGCGAATGGGCATTGTCCCTTCGATCCATTCCGGTAAGTTGAAAAAGCCCAAAGGGGGGAAGGCGGTCATCGATTTCATCCTTGGTCACTTTAAGCCCAAAGAGGTAGATACCGTAAAGCGTCTCAAGCCCAAAGTTCGAGACGCCATGGAAGAAATCATCCTACACGGGTACGAGGCGGCGATGAATGATTTTAATTAGTGTTTAGCGCTTACGAAGCGAGGGAGAGGGTCATCTTGTGCGTCTTAGGTTCGAAGAGATTAATGACGAAAGGGTAGGTCTTACCAAGCTCGAGACTCTTTTTTAACTCTTCTTCGCTATTTTTAAATTCGGAGATGTGGATTAGTCCGGCAACCCCTTCTTCTACAGAGATAAGGGCACCGTGCTTATTGTATTTAATAACTACACCATTCACCTTATCGCTCTTTTTATACTTAGTGGCGGCCTCGATCCAGGGGTTCGGCTTGAGCGCCTTGATCGAGAGTGAGACCTTGCCGTCCTTGATTTCGATTATTTTTGCACGAACCTTGTCACCAACTTTGAAATAGGCCGAAGGGCTCTCTACTAATGACCAATCAATTTCCGAAATGTGGATCAAACCCTCGAAATTGTCTTCCAGTTTCACAAACACACCGAAGTCAACAATGCCAGTAATTTCGCCTTCGATAATGTCGCCCAAGGAGTAGTTTTCTACAATCAACTTCTTATTCTTCGCTGCTTCGTCTTTCTCCGACAAGATCAATTTATCTTCCTTGGGATCTACGTCGATAATGTAGACATTTAAATGTTGGCCGACGAGGTTCTTCAACTCGGCCATTATCTTGGCGCGATCACCATCGGGAACTTTGGGATAGTGTTCCGGTGCTAACTGGGATGAGGGGAGGAAGGCGCCCACACTCTGCCAATCAATAATTAAGCCGCCCTTGTTGGCATCTTTAACCACAATGTCAAAGATCGTTCTCGCTTCCATCGCCTTCTTCGCTTCACTCCAGATAATGGCCCGCTTGGCCTCTTTGAGCGAGAGCTCAATGTAGCCGTCCTCGCCTTCCGGATCTACCACCTTGGCCGTTATTGTCTCGCCGACGCTTACCGCCTTGATGATCTCTTTAGCGTTCAGATATTCACGCCCGAAGATAATCCCCGTGCCGAAAGGAGGAATGTCTACGTATAGAGCCAGTTTTTCTCGACCGATCACCGAGCCCTCAATTAAGGCACCCACTTCCGGTAGGTTGATGGTATCTCTCACCAGTTGATCCATTATCTCGCCGGTAGGCGACTCAACCAGGTCTTTGTCCAAGGTTAGTTCCTTGTCGATTGTTCGATTCATCATGACGGGCAGTGTAGCAAACTGGCTTAAAAATGGCAATTTTGCTAGAATAGGTGAACAATGATCATCACCTATCACGGTGTCGAAATGGTTAAAGTTAGCCACGGTGATTGGGTGGCCGTTTTCAACCCAATCAGTGCTAAGGCGACCGAGGCTAAGCCATCTCGCTTCGGTGCCGATTTGGCCCTGGTTTCCATTAATGACCCTGCCTACAACGGCGTGGCCGAAGTTACCTTTGGCGAGAGACAGCCATTTGTGATCGACGGGCCGGGGGAGTACGAGCGGCAAGACTTCTTCATCCACGGTTTCGCATCTACTGGACTTGGAGGCAAGCAAAATAGCATTTTTGACCTCGTGATTGACGGTAAACGCTTACTCCATCTTGGTGCCTTGACTGACGCGTCAGCTCTGTCTAATCTACTTGAAGATCTCGTTCCGGTGGATATTCTATTTATCGGTCTGGGTGGTTTACTGATTAATCCGGCTGAGGCCTATAAACTAGCTCTAAGTTTAGCGCCGAAGGTAATCGTGCCACTCCCCCAAGATGATTCATCACTCAAGCAATTTCTTAAAGAGGCCGGCTCGGAGGAAGTTAAACCAATCGATAAGTTGGTGGTTAAGAATAAAGAGTTGCTCGAACAGGAGGAAACGGTCGTAGTTTTAAGTAGTAGCTAATAAGATTAAACAGTAATGAAAAATCGCGTAATAAAAGAAGTCGAACATTTGCGGCAGAAGCCGGAGACGGCGCGCCGTCGCGTTGCCCTCATTGGCGCCGGCTCAATTACTCTTCTCCTCTTCCTGATCTGGGCCTTCAACCTCAATTTGCTTAGCCCCAACCAGACATTTCAAGTTTCGCCCAATATCGCAAGTAGCGGTGGTATAATCGCCACGACCGACTTTGAGTCTATGGTCACTGACGGGATTAATCAGCCCGGCTTTTTAGACAGAATTAAGAAAGGTTGGAATTATCTCTTTAATTAAATTTTAATTTAATGAAGCGTAAGTCATCATCAGAGTCGACCCCTGTGCCCGTAAGTAAGGTCATTCCGGCCGAGATTGTTAAGGAGATGAAGGACTCCTATCTCGACTACGCTATGTCGGTGATCGTCTCCCGGGCTCTGCCCGATGCTCGCGACGGCTTGAAGCCCGTGCACCGCCGGATTCTCTACGCCATGCAGGAGTTGGGTCTCACGGCTCAAGCAAAGTTTCGCAAGTCGGCCACTGTCGTCGGCCATGTGCTCGGCCGTTACCATCCTCATGGTGATGTCGCTTGCTACGACGCGCTCGCGCGTTTGGCGCAGGACTTTGTAATGCGTTATCCGCTGGTGCTCGGTCAGGGGAACTTCGGTTCGGTGGACGGGGACCCACCGGCGGCAATGCGTTACACTGAGGTGAAGATGTCGCCCATTGCCAGCGAATTCTTGCGGGATATAGAGAAGGATACGGTGGACCTCGTGCCCAACTACGATGGCTCGCATCAAGAGCCGACAGTCTTCCCCTCCGCCATCCCCAATCTCCTCTTGGCCGGATCAACTGGCATTGCCGTGGGTATGGCCACAAGGATCCCACCTCATAACCTAACCGAGCTTATGGAGGCGCTCGTTTACTTGATTGAAAATGAGGAGGCCACTAACGAAGATCTCTTTAAATTTGTGAAGGGCCCCGACTTCCCAACCGGTGGCTTAGTTTTCAGCGAGAAGGACATTCATCATGCCTCGGCTTCCGGCCGAGGCGGTGTGGTGGTCCGCGGCGAGGCGGAAATTATCGAAAACCAAATCATCATTTCCTCCCTGCCTTATCAGGTGAATAAGTCCGAGTTCATCTTGCGCATTGCCGATCTGGTGCACGACAAGAAGCTTGAAGGGATCAAAGATATCCGCGACGAATCGACCACCCTTGAGAATACCCGAGTCGTTGTCGAGTTAAAGAACGGCGCCTTCCCGGAGAAGATTCTCAATGCGCTTTATAAAAACACCGACCTCGAAACCATCTTTCATTACAACATGCTGGCTTTGGTAGACGGTGTGCCGCGACTCCTATCACTCCGGGCGATTCTCGGCGAGTTCTTGAAACACCGGCGGATCGTGGTGAGACGTCGCTCTGTCTACGATCTCCGCCGCGCCGAAGAGCGCGAGCATATTCTCTTGGGCTTAACCAAAGCTCTCGACCAGATTGATGCTGTAATCGAAACGATCAAGAAGTCGGAGAGCGCCGCCGCCGCCAGAATTAGGTTGATGAAGCGTTTTGACTTCTCGGAGATCCAGGCCACCGCGATACTTGAAATGCGCCTTCAGAAATTGGCTGCTCTGGAGAGGCAAGAGATTGAGAACGAATTAGGGAAGCTTCAAATCCTAATTGGTGAACTCAAAGCTCTCTTGGCCGATGAGAAGAAACTCCTCGCCGTGATTAAAGATGAGTTTGTGGAGATTAAAGATAAGTACGGCGATGCCAGGCGAACCAAGGTGATGCGGCATGGCGTGGGGGAGATCAAAACCGAAGACTTGATCCCCGACAAGGAGAACATTCTCGTCTTAACTCGCGGTGGGTACGTTAAGCGCACTGACCCGGCCGAATATCGCGCCCAGAAACGCGGTGGCATTGGCGTCGTTGATCTCAATATCAAAGAGGAAGATTTCGTTTCCCTCTTTCTCACCGCCAGTACTCACGATGATTTACTCTTCTTTAGCGATCGGGGTAAGGTTTATAAGATCAAACTCTATGATTTGCCGGAAGGAAAGCGCGCTTCGCGCGGCAAGTCTATTGTCAATTTCTTGTCCTTGGCAGACAGTGAGCGCATCACCTCTGTCTTAGCCATGCCCCGCGGGGGCGATAAGGCGAACTCGTTACTCATGGTTACGCGCCTCGGTCAGGCCAAACGCGTGGTCGCCGCTTCTTTCCACGATGTGCGTCGCAGTGGCATTATCGCCATTAGTCTGAATAGCGGGGATGAGTTACTCTCGGTGGCCACCGTTGCGCCAATCGATGAGGCGGTAGTTGTAACTGCTGCGGGGCAGTCCATCCGTTTCAAGGTTAACGAGATCCGCGAGATGGGGCGCGGCGCCGGCGGTGTCCGAGTCATTAAGATGAAGAAGGGTGACACCTTGGTTGGTCTGGGGACCTTTGACAAGGGCCAGACTAAGGCCGAAATTTTAAATCTCTCGGCCAACGGCTTCGGCAAGCGAACGGCCCTAAGCCAATACAAGCTCCAGAAACGCGGCGGCTCGGGGGTAAAAACGGCGAAAATTAACGCCAAAACCGGCCCGCTCATTCGCGCCACTGTGTTGCCCACCGATGCTTTAGAGGTGTTAACTATTTCCAAACATGGCCAGATCATGCGGATGAAGATAAGCGACATCCCCGTGCTCGGCCGCGCCACACAAGGTGTCCGGATCATGCGCTTGCGTACCGGCGATACTCTGGCCTCTCTCACTTGTCTCTAAAAGCGTCAGTTGTGTTATAATTTCGGCATGGCTTTCTCCAATCCAGTCGAAATTGTCGAGCAGTTTAATTTAATCGAAGGGATGACGGTGGCTGACTTTGGCAGTGGATCCGGTGCCTACGCCAAAGCTCTAGCTAAGAGGGTTGGTAGTAAGGGCAAAGTCTACGCCATCGATGTGCAGAAGGAATTGATCCATCGGCTGCGCCGCGAGGCCAAGTCTGACAATCTGCACAATCTGGAGATCGTCTGGTCGGATCTCGAACGCTTGGGTGGGAGTAAACTGCGCGATGCCTCGGTTGATTTCGTTCTCGTGGCCAACCTCTTATTCCAAGTGGCAAGCCAATACACCCTACTCCTCGAGGCGAAACGGATCCTTAAGCCCGGTGGCCACTTGGCCATAATTGACTGGAGCGACTCCTTTGGTGGTTTGGGGCCGCCGTCGGCCAAGGTGGTAAGCCCAAACATGGCGAAAGAGATGGCCGCCAGAGCAGCTCTCAAACCGGTGAGAGAATTTCCCGCCGGTGATCATCACTACGGTCTACTTTTTGCTTTATGAAAAAGCTCTCCATTTTCCAAATTGGCTTGATCGGCGTTTTCCTCCTCTTCTCGATCATCGGGACGCTTATCTTCTCCGGCATTTTGCCCGGTTTTCGTTCCGCGCCCGGCGGCGCGGCAGGGGAGCTCGTGATCTGGGGGGCCGTTCCGGCGAGTGTAATGCAGCCGATCATCGAGCAGTCGAACAAGGATTACCAAAACTACTTCACCCTTACCTATGTGGAAAAAGTTTCGTCCTCCTTCGAGCGTGAGTTCGTAGAAGCCTTAGCCGATCGGCAGGCGCCCGATCTCCTCATTTTGCCTCAAGAGTTGGCGCTTAGTCAGACTTCTCGACTCGCGGTGTTTCCTGAAGAGACGCTGACGATCCGCCAATACCAAGACACTTTCATCGATGCCGGCAGTTTCTTCATCACCGACCGAGGGCCGGTGGCTTTGCCCCTACTTCTAGATCCCTTGGTCCTTTACTACAATCGGAGTATTTTAAACGAAGCTGGATTAGCTATTGTGCCTAAGACTTGGACCGATTTCCGCGAGGCAACCCGTCTCAACGTGCCGAATCCACTCACTCTGCTCGATGAACGCCATAATATAACGAGGAGCGCTGTCGCTCTGGGGGAGACGGTCAACATCCCGCACTCGGAAGATATCTTAGCCCTTCTTCTCTTGCAAACCGGGAATCAGATTATCGCGCCAAGTGGTGGTGGTTGGCGCTCCGAGTTAAATGGGCAGTTGGGCTACACCGTGCGACCGGCGGTGGCCGCGCTCGATCTCTACACCCAATTTTCCAACTCCTCAAATCTCAATTACGCCTGGAACCGGTCTTTGCCGGCGGCGAGAACCGCCTTCACCCGAGGGCAGTCCGCTTTCTACTTCGGCTTTGCCAGTGAGTACCAGGGCATTAGACGCGAGAGTCCACACCTGGCCTTCGATGTGGCGCTCGTGCCGCAGAGGCAACTGGATGAGGGTCCGCGCTTAACTCTCACTCGGATCCTGGCCATTGCGGTGGTGAACGGCGGCGATAAGACCGCGGCCGCTCTAAGCGCGGCCGCCGCGCTAACCGCCCCGCAAGTGGTCGACACGCTCTCTGGCCGACTCTTCCTCCCACCGGCGCGGCGTGATCTCCTGGCCGAGCGCTCGGTTGATCCGATCATGGATGTACTCAAGGCCTCGGCCTTCATTGGCAAAGCATGGTTCGATCCGCACCCCCTGGCTTCTAAACAGATTTTCGACGGCATGGTAGAATCAGTTACGACTGGGCGTTTGCGTTCGAGTGAAGCTGTGGCGGAAGCCGATCGTGAACTCGCCGCCGCCCTCGCTAAGCTTTAGAGAAGATGATGGCCTTAATTACAAAATTTAAATCTGGCTTAAAACGACTCTCACCGCGGGGGGTGTGGGCCACGGCGCTTGTGCCCGATTGCGCGCGCGAAGGGGCTACGGCCTGGTGCGATTTCAACGACCTCCTCACCCTCGTTAGCAAGCTCTTCAACTACTTCGTGCTCTTGGCGGCGCCACTTGCGGCGGCGATCATCGTCTACGGCGGTATCGTGATGGTAACCTCGGGCACGAACGAGAGCAAGCGGACGGAGGCGAAGGGGATTATTGGTAATGCCGTTCTGGGGCTCATTATCGTCCTCGCCGCTTGGTTGGTCGTCCGGACTATTATGGTCGGTCTCAAGGTCGTTCCAAGTTTTATCCCCAATTTTTTCTAATGATTGATCGAATTATTTTAGGGGTTCAGAAGGTTTTGGCAGAAAGTGGAAGTAGACCTACTCGGGGCTCGGGCGGCAGTAGCCCCGGAGCTCCCCCCATCGACAACCCCCTCGGCGCCATTGATAGTATCGAGGGTTTAATCCATGCAATTCTTAACATCGTGGTGCAAATCGGCTTGCCGGTGATCGCCTTGGCGATAGTCTACTGCGGCTTCCTCTTTGTGAAGGCACAGGGCAATGAGAGCGAGTTGACTAAGGCGAAGACGGCCCTTTTTTACACCGTGATCGGCGCCGCCGTGGTGCTTGGCGCCTTCGTGATCCAGCAGGCGATCATCGGCACCATTAATCAGCTTAAATAACCCATGACCTTTAAAACTCTAAGCGAGACAATCATTAGTAACGTGCTGAACCCACTGGTTGGGATCATTATAACCCTCGCCCTTATCTACTTCCTCTGGGGAGTGGCTAAGTATGTTGGCTCACCCGGTAGCGAGGAGAAGCGCCGCGAAGCCATCAGTGTGATCACGCATGGCCTCATTGCGCTCTTCGTAATGGTAAGCGTGTGGGGGTTGGTTAAGGTATTGCAAAATACTTTCGAGCTCGACAATCGGCCCACACAGGTGCCGATACCGGCTTCACCCGCTGACCCGATCGCCCCTTAACTAATCCACTGGTGGCAATTGGCGGCCATCACCGCTTTAGCTTATAATGAGACGGTTATTAGCTAAAGAAAATTAAAGTTAAATTTATGAATAAAGTGAAGATATCAGCTATTGGCGCCCTGGCGTACTTAATGCCGGTTGTCGCCTCGGCTCAGAGGCTGGATACTATTGCTGGGCAGGTTCAAAATATTCTCAACCTTGTCGTCCCGATCATCATGACCTTGGCCCTTATCTACTTCTTCTACGGTCTCGCCAAGTATATCCTCTCCGCCGGCGATGACGAGGAGAAGGGCAAAGGCCGCAACATCATGATCTACGGCATTATTGCTCTCTTCGTGATGGGGAGTGTGTGGGGGTTGACGCAAGTAATCGGTAATTCTTTCAACATTGGGGCTGGTAACGCTCCTGATTCTCAACAACTAATCCCTCGTTAGTTTTTAACAGTTAAATGGAACCGAGGTTCATACCGGTGGGCGAGCCGGGCAGTCCCTTAATGGGGCCGCCGACTTCGCTTGCCAATGATTCCCTTGGCGGGATCGCGGGCACGGTGCTCTATCTCTTAGAGCTCGTCGTCCCGATCATCATGACCTTGGCCCTTATCTACTTCTTCTACGGTCTCGCCAAGTATATCCTCATCATGATCTACGGCATTATTGCTCTCTTCGTGATGGGGAGTGTGTGGGGGTTGACGGCCGTGTTAAACAACACTTTTCTCAATGGTGGATCGACGGCCGCGCCTCGAGTGGATCAAATACTAATCCGTTAAAGTGAGTATGAGCCCAATTCCACTAATTGATAAGATTGTAACGGAGATCATCGGACCGGCCATGTGGTTCATCTTCGTACTCGGCTTCCTCTTCTTCCTCTACGGAGTGTTTGAGGTGGTGCGCGATTCCGATAGCGACGAAGCGCGCACGAAGGGGCGCCAGCACATCCTCTGGGGCTTGGTCGGGATCTTCATCATGCTCTCCTTCTGGGGGATTATGAACGTGATTTGCCGCACCATCTCTGCCGACTGCGGATTATAAAAAAATCCCGCCTTTGGCTTGTAGCCATTGGCGGGATTGGTTTCGTGGAGAATAGAGCTCTCCTTAATTTAAGGTATCCACTGATGCAGGGTAACCCTTGTCGGTTCTTGATCAATGGCGCTATCAATGGCACTGTACCTCACTCTAACCTCACCCCAGCGAGGGTGATTAGGAAAAACGAATTCCTTCCATGGACAAGACATTATCTCGTCTCGAAAGGTTTCCCTACCACCAGAGCTCAAAAAGACTACTTCCAGTCTTACACACCTTCCTTCCAATTCCGTTTGCCATGAATATTTGCCCGGAATTGCCACTTCCCACTCCGGGTTTTCTGCTGTGAGAACTCGGCTTTGGGTTATCGTGGAGTCCTCCACGTTTCCCCCTTCCTTCGTCCCGCGATTTTTGGCCGTGCTACTGGTGGTGGTGGACGGCGCGCTGACTTCGCCGGCTTCAGGACGATTGGCTATGACCCAGAGCCCGCCCGTGGCCACGAACATTGTGATCGCCATGACGACCAGGAACTTACCGCACCCCCTTGGTTCGTTCATGGTGGCGAAGAATGCTATCCCCATCACCACTAAAAAGAGTAATCCGGCCCCCGGGGTGAGGAGCAGGTTCTGCTTCTCACTCGGCAGTACTTCGTAGGCAAGTACTGCCGAGCCGACAAAGGTCAAGAAGCCGAAGATTGAGGCTACCGCTGGCCAAGAGCTAACAATTCCGGTTTTGCTCGCGAACATTCTGCCGAGCCATTCTTTCATTATCCCGGCTTTCCCGGTGACTCCTAATCCTCCATTTTTTATGGCTACCACACTTGCCAAACCAACTATCCCCAAACCAATCACCCAAAGAGCTGGATTGACTACTCGGGCTTGAGTCGAAACACCGATATTCGACAGATTACTGTCAGGTGTTGTGACAAGTGGTGTTTGTTCACTTGTTATTGAAGCTGGAACCTTAGTAGGGAGAAAGCTAACCAGACCCCAAACCACCCAACCAATCAGTACTACGAACAGCAACCCTAGACTGTATTTTACAATCTGTTTTGTCATGTGGAACTCCTTTCTTTCGCTTCCAGCTTTGATTGTGGCCAGAAGTCTCGGATTAGTCTATCCGGTAAGGCCATAACGATCTTAGTTAGACCAACTACCGTCAAGGTCGCTCCCCAAACGATAAGCAACAGTCCTTGCCAAAAGGTGTGTCGTCTTCGAAACCAGCGCCTTGATCGCTTGAGCACAAAGACAACTACTCTCTTCTCAAACAAGTCTACGGTAATCATGATGGCAAAGACCAGCCCCACCGCCAAGGCGAAAAGCTCGTGATCGGACATAGTGATAATTCCTCCGGTTCTACTTTTAAAGACCTAGTTAAATGACCGTTGCCATTATATCATATCTATAATCTTTGTCAAATAAAAAAGCCCCGCACGTTTGTAACGCACGGGGCCAGTTTAGACACTTACCAAACTTACGGCTCCGTCGGACTGGGGGTTGGTGGGGTGGCTGAAGCAGACGGCGCTTGTAGTAGGTTTCTACCTGCGGCTAAGGCTGCTCCTATCTCCGCCAGTGGCTTACTATCGGTTACTATCAAGGTGCCAACTTTAGCCGCGATCCTCTCCCCATATATAGCAGTAAGAGCGGCACGACCGTTCGGACTTTGAGCCATCCTACTAATCTTCTCGAGGCCGGCCGCTTCTCCTTCAAGTTCTGCCTTTCTGGCTTTACCTCGACCTTCACCTTCGAGTCGCACTTCTTCGCTCTTGAAGCCGGCGGCCATCCTTTTGGCAACAGCCCGATTGACAGTCTCGGTGATGCCTAATGTTTTTACGTACACGTCCTCAACCACAATGCCCCATGGGCTTCTCTTTTCCCCGGTGGTGGGGTCAACTTTCTCACCAACCCGGATCTCAACATCTGATAGAAGACGTCGATCAATTATGTCCAGATTGGCGATGATGAGTGCTGGCGTGCGTCGACCGAATTCCTTTTGTACTCGACCGATAACAATGTCTTCAATTTGTCGCTCTGCCTTCCCCATTGAACGGATGGTCTGGACAAATTGGGAAGCGTCTTCTATCCGGAAACGAACCACAATCTTCGGTTCTGTGGTCAGGCGGTCGTGCTGTGGATCAGACGAGAGCGTTGTTTCCAAGCTCTCTTTCAGTTCCTCCTCCTCCTTAGCGTGTTGTTCCTTGGCCATTTCATAAGCCGCTTCTTTGTCGGGGCCGCTTCCTTTGAACGGGGGAAATTCAGTTTTTAGGCCACAACTTTCTCGACTGGCCGTGGTGATCCGCAGGGGTGAAACCCACTCTAGGGCTCTGCCATCGACTACACTAGTCGGGGGACTAACTCTTTCACCATTCGGGCCGATTCCCGGAGGAAGTTCTTTTCCATCTGGTCCATCCATGCGCCAAATCTGGTTCGGTTCTCCGGGAAATTCCAACTCAACCACATCCTTTTCGAATCTAGGCAGAGTGTAAATTCCGAACGGAACCAATCGAAGGCCAGATTCGACGTTTTGACCGGGCTTACCCCAGAAAACAAGAACTCCGGTCTCGTACTCCCTCACTATCTTCAGGCTCGAAAAGGTGTAGACCGCCACAACTGTGAGCCAGACCCAGTCCCATGGGATGGCTACGTCGCCAATCGGCGCTCGTTCGTCCCACAAGATGATCCAGATAATCCCTGCCACCAAGTAGATAGTGGCTACCACGGCCACGAAGATACTCCGATCCTTAATCCATTGCCAAATCTTCTTCACAAAAGCGTTCATGTCTATCTCTCCTCTCCCACCTTAGGTGGGTCTAGCGGTAAGTGTTAAAGAACAATCGAAACTGACGCTATTATACCATACCTTTTTAAAAATGCAAGATGCTGGGAGGGAGACTTGAACTCCCACGGGAATAATCCCAATAGCTCCTAAGGCTATCGCGTCTGCCAATTCCGCCATCCCAGCAATCGGTTACTCCGCTTTTTCTCCGCCTTCTTTGTGCCTCTCGGGGTTGTTGCAATTACAGGGGGCGAATTCCTGGCCGTGATTTGGGCAGGTCGTCGTCCGGCAAACCCCGGGCGTGTCCGACAGGCCGTGGCAACCACCGGTGCAGATATAATGTTCCATAGGGAATAGTATAAAGTAAAAGGTGGAAAGTATAAAGTGTCCGCCCAGTAGGATTCGAACCTACGACCGTTCGGTTAAGAGCCGACTGCTCTACCAACTGAGCTATGGGCGGTCATCCTTCGCTCCGACTAACAAAATAACATAAAGTTAGCTTGGTGTATCTATGCAACCATGCTCGAACCTATTTTAGCAAGAATTTCTGAAATGGACGAACGCTCCGCTCCGCCGCCGCTCGCAAAGCTCGCGTGCCAAGTAAAAACATTTTCTTTACATTTTTGGATTTCGCGCGCCACCCCCATTTTCAATTGTGGCGTTGTCATGTCTATTTCTTCCACGACAAGCTCGGGATATTCGAGCTGTATTTTTTAAGAGCTCTTTCGTCTGAGCGCAATGTACAAGCCCGATAAACACCCACGGCAAAATGGTGGCAGTGCCCCCTTGAATGTTCAGCAGTTCTTCAATTCTCTCGCTTTCTGCTATGCTTGGCAGGGTTTTGCTCACGATATTATTCCAGGCGACATGAAAGATTGAGACAGCCGACACCGGCATTGCCCAAGAAAAGGCCCATAAGGCAAAACCGACGATATCTTTGCTGTAACCATCAATCACGGTGACATTTCTGGCCGCGATAGAGTACGGGCCATCTCTCTCGGCAACCCCAAAGAAAAAAGTCTCTTGCTTTCTTGATTTGGCTGGGGTGAATTTTTTCTTGAAAGTGGAAAGGACATTTTTCTTTTGGCAAAATTCGGGGGGAAAAATACAGAAATACAAAATTGTACCTCGTTCATTCTGTCATATTTGAGTGTTCGTGGCTAAAGGAGTCTATCCGAGGCCAAATAAACAAACCAAAAAGTATCACGAAAATTCCGCCGATGCGGGAGAGCCATATTTTATATCTAAAAAACAGCTGCCCGAAAAATCCAGCCACGATCCCTAAAATAACAAACGGCTGGAATGATTTGTAACGATTAACGCATCGTTGTTGCTCGCTACCGGTATGTGGTTGACAATTCTCTGGCAAGTACTGAAGTTCAAGGTCTCTGGCCGCGCCGGCCGGCGCAAGATTTAAGCGACAAGAAATCCTGTCACGAAGCGTGGATTTATTGCCGCACTGTAATTTCTGGCACGATTGTGATTCTGAAGGTGGCGGTGTTTCAACATTAGGACAATCAAAAGATAACTGACAAGTTCGCTGTTCTCTGCCGTAAAGATCACATGTTGCTCCCCATGCGCTGCAAGTCCAGACATCTTTTGTACAAGAAGGGGTTTTTTGTCTTCTCTTCGTTTGAAGGAGTTTGGATAACTGGCGGGTCTGGTGGTGTGCAAAATTGACTCTCAAGGGGTTGGGGCGTACTCACGGTAGGACAATCATTAAGTGAGAGAGCAGATCCTCGTTTGAGTTCCACTTGAACTGCACTGGCTTCAGCCGGTACAGTCCCAGTTATTGGCATTACAAGAAAGCACCGAGTCGCCACCTCCGCCGTCAACGGCAAATACGGCAGGAGAAGCCAAAAGCCCCGCTCCAATCAAAACAAAAGTAAAAATGAAAATTTCTTTGCGCACAATACAAATTATTCAACTATGATCGTGCCGGTATCGTTCGGGCTCAAATGATTGTGATACTTCCAATTACCGGAAATATCAAATTTGAATGACCAACTGTTGCCCGGCTGAATTCCGGCACAGGCGTCAAAAGTACTACCCAGACATCCGCCGCTAGTCGGATAGGCATGATGGGTTGGGTGCACTGCTGAAGCGGTCCACATTGACCGTGAACTCTGATTTTTGAAGGTAACTGTTTCGCCTTTTTTAACCGTGAGAGCATTCGGCGAATAGCCAGAATTGGTATAGGTTACCAAATTTTCTTTCACTGCTGGCGCTTGCGATACTAGCGGCAGTTGAGACGGCGGTTGCTGGGTTGATGGTTCTGAAGCTGGCAGTTCTGTGATTAGCTGTTGGCTTGACGGTTGAGAATCTGTCGGCGCGGTTTGATACGTATTCCTTAAAAGGAAGTAACCGCCCACGAGAACAACCGCGATGATAATGATGGTGATTATAGTTTTATTCATGATAGTTATTATTAAAGTTAATACTTATTTTGTTTCTGGAGATTGACCTATCGCCGGCGGTTGTCGTTTCTTTACAAACCATATTTTATTTAACACCTTTTGAGGCAAAGAATCAATCATCAGCGCGAGCGCCGCGACTAAAAGCCCAATGTCCCGCACTGTGATGTCGGTAATTCCGCTCACGGTCAGCACAATGATGATATGAATAGAGCCAATAAACGCCACCAGCCACGGCAGAAAATCAAAAAGTAGAAAAACGCCGATCGTAATATCTAAAATTGCAGTACCAATCATGGCTTGCGCGAGCGGAATAGGAAGTAGTCCGGTAGCCCACGGCTGCAAATATCCGCCCCAGGCCTCCGGATTTTTGAAAATCAAGACGCCAATCCAAAGAAAAGTTATAGCAAGTCCGACTCTTAAAATATGGAATGAAGTTTTTTTCATCTTAAATTAAACGAAACTGCTCACTATAATTATAATCCCCATGAGCCAAATGGTAAATGCAGACATCAGGCACCAGAAACGCGGCAATAAAGGAGATAATAATAAGTAGCGACTAAAGTCGGAGCTCGTCCATGTCCATTTTTACAATGAACATAAACTTTTCTACCTTGAGTTACAAGTTTCTGTATTGACTCCGCGCCGTCAGTTTTTAAAGAGATGTCGGCCGTTATGCCTTCTTTTTTTAGTCTCTCATCAAAATGCGTTTGGCAACACTGATTTGTACCGATATGTTTTTATATTCATATTCACGAATAATTATTTTGCTTTAATATTTCTAATGCTCCATAAAGGCCACCGACATCAC
>Ga0210057_1005059_pt1 | contig 17136 bp, 15 predicted proteins | sample CryGeyCG2114_010_2_FD_183968 | JGI IMG/M metagenome (GOLD analysis project Ga0210057, IMG submission 183968) | Groundwater microbial communities from aquifer - Crystal Geyser CG10_big_fil_rev_8/21/14_0.10 (SPAdes) (version 2) | ecosystem: Environmental > Aquatic > Deep subsurface > Groundwater ...
GAACGCTAGACTCAAGGAACTATTCCGTTGCCATCGAGGGTTCTCACTTCAAAGAAAGCTCATTCTCGCTGCCTGGTATCTGGCTCTTAGACAGGGGCAAAAACCAACACGGAAGTTGTATTAGCTCTTTATTATAATTTCTGGCTAGGACAGGTAGCTTTTCAATTTTATCCGAGGGGTATATAATCTTGCTGTTTCAATATGTATATTCTCAAGCTTTTACAGACGCTATTTCTTGGTCCCCGCATCACCGAGAGGAAAGCCCAGTTTTTGGGAAAAGATGTTGAATTTGAATCTGCCGGTCAGGAGTTGAAGCAGATGATCAGTTCGCTTTACGGTGGCCGATCGCTCCGTATCCGAGCTGTTGACGGTGGTTCAACAAATGCAGAAGAAATCGAGTTGACAGCTTTGAGTAATGCCTACTATGACATTGAACGTTTCGGATTGTCTTTCGTTGCGTCACCTCGACATGCAGATATGTTATTTGTCACAGGACCTATAACTAGAAATTTAGAAAGGGCGGTTCGATCGACGTATGAAGCAGCACCACAGCCCTGCATTGTCGTGGCAGTAGGGGATGGAGCTTGTACAGGCGGGATCTGGAAAGATTCGTATGCGGTCGTTGGAGCTGTTGAACATGTTATTCCCGTGCACCTGAAAATTCCTGGTGATCCTCCATCACCAACGGACATATTGGTGGCACTCATGAGCATCCTTAAGAAGAATCCATAACCTATGTCGCTGTTTAGCCAGAATCTTCTTTTCGCAAGTTTGCTGTTCACTCTATTTTCAGGTATTTGTGCCTTGGGTGGACGATCGCTCGTGTTTCACAAACTCTCACAAGGACTCCTTCTTGTTTCAGGAGTTCTGGGGATGCTGGCGAGTTTCAAAGTACTTCTTGCACCACAGACAGTTTTGTATTTCGGTCTTGCCTCGTCAGAATTTTTTCCTGTGTTTCAACTTGATCCCTACGGTGCTGTTTTTTTCCTGCTTATTTCTCTGGTGAGTTTTTTGAGTGCTCTGTACGCCGTACCCTACCTTGCTTCATACCAAGAAACCTATCACCTTCAAAGTCTTAATGCTCTGGTCGCAACGTTTGTTCTAGGGATGCAGTTGGTAGTTGTCTCTCAAAGCCCCATGGCCTTCATGCTTGGTTGGGAAACGATGTCCCTCGCTTCCTTTTTTCTTGTTGTAAGTGATCGATCTCATGAATCTGTCAAAGCAGCTCTGTTATATTTGGTTATGACACATCTAGGAGCAGGAGCTCTCCTTATCGGATTTCTATTACTCGCACAAGGCTTCTTCTTTGCGGATTTTGAACAGCTCGCTGCACTTGCAGCCTCGGCTCCTCTATGGATTCTCTCCGTGTGCTTTGGATTGTTCTTCTTTGGCTTTGGTTCAAAAGCAGGGTTGGTTCCATTCCATGTTTGGTTACCTGAGGCTCATCCTGCTGCCCCCAGTCACATCTCAGCGCTCATGTCAGGCATCATGCTCAAGGTAGCTTTATATGGATTCCTGCGTGTCTTGTTATTTATTCTCCCACCGATCGGAGCAACCGCCTCCTTGTTCATTCTCGGATTTGGACTTTTGAGCGCACTGTACGGAGTACTTTATGCTGTGGTCGAACGTGACTTCAAGAGAACACTCGCTTTTAGTAGCATCGAGAACATTGGTTTGATTTTTACCATGCTCGGCGTTGCTTTTTTTGCTCAGTCACAAGGGTTGGAGGGACTTTATCAGACAGCCCTCATTGCTGCGATCTTCTTTGCGATCGCCCATGCCATATTTAAGTCTGGATTATTTCTTGCCTCCGGTCTCATTGTACGTGCAGTGCACTCCCGTGATCTCGAAAAGATGGGTGGACTCGCGCGTCAGATGCCACTGTTCTCAATGGTGTTTTTCGTTCTCTGTTTGGCTGCTGCGTCGTTGCCACCGTTTGCTCCGTTTTTTGGTGAGTGGATATTCTTCCAGAGTATACTGCAGAATTTCTCATCGCAGAATCTATTCGTTACTATCGTTCTCATTTTAACCTTTGCCGTTATTGCGCTCGTTGGTGGACTTGCAATTTTTGCTATGGTGAAGTTGTTTGCAATCTCTATGTTGGCGGAGCCACGTAGTGAGGCGGCTAGAGAGGTTCACGAGAAGCCTCGAGCTGGAGAACTCTTCAGTGTCGCAATTCTCGCCTTCCTTGCACTTGGATTGGGACTCTATGCACCTACGGTCCTTTCTTTGATTGGAGCGAGTGTTCTTGTTTCCTCTCCAGCAGAGATAACGGTTGGATCCGCAACGATACAACCGTCACTCATCTTCTGGTTGTTGTTGGGATGTGTCTTTGTTGTGTGGATCTTACGACGGATTTTCAGCCGTACTGCGCATGAGCGCATCTACCATGGTTGGGATTGCGGTCAGCCAATTGATGCATCCATGGAGTACACAGCGACCGCATTTAGTGCACCTATTCGTTTCTTCTTCCGTTTGATTCTGAAGACAAAGAAGACTCTCGTTGCGCAACCCGTCGTGGCGACCAATCCATGGATTACCACACGCACAGCCACCGTGGATCTGCGATCTATCTGGATGGATTACGGTTATGTCCCATTAGGACGTTTCATTATCGGGATGGCAGAGCAGGTGAAGAAAATTCAAAGCGGAAACATTCGATTCTATTTGTTGCTGATGTTCCTCACTCTCATCTTAACCATTTGGGTTGCTTTATGAGTTTAACGATAGCCGTTTTTATTCAGGGAATCGTCGTTCTCGCACTTGCACCATTGGTCACTGGGCTGGTTCGGTGGTTCAAGGCACGTCTGCAGGGCCGTCATGGAGCCGCTCCTTGGCTTGTGTACTTTACCTTGTTGACGACCCTCAAAAAAGAAAACGTTATTTCTGAGAGTCGTTCCTGGGTCTTTCGATGTGTCCCGTTTGTTGTTTTAGGGATAGCACTTTTTTTAAGTCTCACGCTGCCGATCGTGTTTCCAAGTGGTGGCATTCCCCAAGTAGATCTGTTTGTCTTGGCTGGTGTGTTGGCACTGAGCTCCGTGTTCCTTGTCTTGGGTGGACTTGATGCTGCCACGGCGTTTGGGGGGATGGGGGCCAGTCGGGAGATGACGATCGCAGCGCTCATTGAACCCACAACGTTAATCACCTTTGCCACCTTTGCTAGCGTAGCTGGAAGTTCTTCCCTCCAAGATATCTTTGGAAACGGTATCACTGTGATCTCGCATCCAGCACTTTTATTAAGCTTTGTGGCCCTTGTATTGATTGTCTTGGCAGAAAACGCCCGGTACCCAGTTGATAACCCAGCGACGCACCTTGAGCTCACCATGGTGCACGAGGCAATGGTGTTGGAATATTCCGGTCCGTATTTAGCAATGCTTGAGTATGCCTCCTCAATTAAGCTCACAGTTTTTCTGCTGATTCTAGGTAATCTTGTAGGTGCAGGCCTCCTCACAACGGTCGTCATAGGATCCTTTGCCTTGGCCCTTTTCGAGTCAACAATAGCCAAGATGCGCTTTTTCCGTATGCAGGAGTACATGAGCATCGCATTCTTCCTTGCATTAGCTGGTTTGATTCTCATCTTCATCATATGACGAACTCATTGTTTTCACTCCTCATGCTTGTTCTGTTTGTCGGAGAAACACTTACGTGTTTCACACTGATGCGTTTGCCAAGTCTCCTGCGGTTTTATGCACTCTCATCTGTAGCACTGGGTGGTCTGGCAATTGGGCTTGCATTAGAGGGGGGTGGAGTACATCTCATCCCCGTGGCAGTTGCTGTTGTGGCAGTGAAAGCGTTGCTTGTTCCGTTCGTCATTAAGCGCATGGCAGAACGTTCGGGTGCATCGCTTCGACTCGTTTCATCCCTACGTCCATCCGCAAGTTGGTTCGTTGGGATAGGAGTATTTGGATCGGGTATTTCTCTCGCGCTCCACTCACCGCTGTATCAGATGAATAATATGATCCAGACACCCGCACTTCTTCCAATCTCCTTTGGAGTCATTTTGGTCGGACTGGTTATGATGATTATTCGAAAAGACTTATTGTCTCAAATGATCGGTTTCCTTGTTTTAGAAAATGGGATCGCCGCTTTTTCTCTCAGTGCTTTGGGTGGCATTCCTGTTGCGATCGAATTCGGGGTGTATTCAGCCGTGCTCATTGGTGCCATCCTCATGGCGACTTTAAGCCAACGTGTACAAAATCTTCTAGGAACACATGATACGTCTCACCTAAGTGAGCTGACGGACTAGTATGGCATTATTTCTTCTCTTTGGAATTCTCCTGGCCGCCTCCTTGGTGTGCCTGCACCCACGTATGAATGAACGAGCTCTGCGATGGGTGGGTCTTCTTGTTTCTATTATCACCTTGGTTAGTATCAGCTGGTTCACGGTTCCTATCTTGTTTGGCATCTCGCCAGGCCTACAGTCTTCTTGGTGGGAGGTTAATCGATTTTCTTCCTTGATGGCTTCGCTTGTGGCGTGGCTCTATGCCTGTGCCATGCTTGTGAGCTATCACTACCTCGACGTGGAGATTCGCAAGGGAATCCTGACATTGCACCAGATACGGCTTTATATGTTGAGCGTTCCACTCTTTGTTCTGTCCATGTTAGTGGCTATTTTTGCCAACAATGTCGGACTCCTCTGGGTGGCGCTCGAGGCCACAACGCTTTCCACCACCATGCTTGTTTCCTTTTATGGAAAGAAGTCTTCTATGGAAGCAGCGTGGAAATATATCATGCTGTGTTCAACAGGAATCGCCTTGGGATTGTTTGGTATTCTTGTCATGGGCTATGCGGGTTCAGCAGCAGGTTTGCATGAGGCAGAAGCATTTCGAATTAATTTTCTTTCGGATGTGGCGCCATCCATGAACCCTGGCATTGTCATGTGGTCGTTTGTTTTTTTGTTTATCGGATTTGGAACCAAGATCGGATTAGTACCTATGCACACCTGGCTACCGGATGCGCACAGTAAAACACCGGCTCCGGTCTCGGCCATGCTTTCCGGAATTCTGCTAAACGTTGCCTTTTTTACCTTGTTGCGATTTAAGAACATCGTCGATCAAACGCTTGGATCAAGTGACTGGACAAATCAGTTTTTTCTCCTGTTTGGTGTTCTGACGATCATGCTCCCAGCGATCATTCTGCTCATTCAGCGCAATTACAAGCGTATGCTGGCCTATTCCACTGTGGAGCACATGGGGATCATGGCGTTTTTGGTCGGCCTCGGACCTGTAGGGATGGTTGCCTTTACTGTTCATATGATCGGACACACGCTCGCTAAATCAACTCTGTTCTTTGGAGCCGGCGAGTTACTCCAGCGGTTTGAGTCAACCAAGTTCCACCTTGTGCACGATGTCATGCGTCGCGCTCCACGAACTGGATCCCTCTTTCTCATTGCAACTCTGTTCCTTATTGCAGTCCCGCCAACAGGATTGTTCCTGAGTGAGTTTGTCTTAGTGGGACTAGGAATGACCGTAAGCCCAATCCTTACAGCCTTAGCTGTCTTGGGAATTACCCTAGCAGGATTGGGTTTGCTCAAACACTTGTTTGAGATGTTGTTCGGCCCTGTCGTCCCAGAAGAGAAGCAAGACACACCGGTTGAAACATGGAATCTTACACACACGGTCATGTCGCTCCAACTGGCAATCGGACTTGTGTTTGGTATCTGGGTGTTGTTTGGAGACGGATGGACAGTTCTTTCTGGAATTAGCAGTTCGATTTTCCCTCTATGACGTATCAACAGATTTCACAACTTCTCCCCTCTAATGCTAACGCACGAGGAGATGAGACACATTGCCAAGTGGAGCCCTCGGAGTTTTCTGCTCTCGTAGAAAAGCTCCACCTGGGATTAGGACTCCCTCTCTCTCTTGTCTATGGCACCGACAACCGTAAAGAGCTGGGAACTTTTGGTGTTCATGCGGTGTTGTCGATCGACGAAGAGGCAAAGTGGATTGTGATCTCGACATCTGTGTCTTCAGAGAGTCCAGCTTACCCATCTTTGACCACGACCATGATGGCGTCTCATTGGTACGAGCGCTATCTTCAGGACATGTTCGGTATCGTTGCCGAAGGCCACCCAGACCCCCGTCGATTAGTGCATCACGAAAACATTCCCGAAGGAACCCACCCTTTGCGAAAAGACTTTGCTTGGAATACGAAGCTCGATCACGCTCAGGTTCCATACCCAATGCATCATGTGCAAGGGGAGGGGATCTACGAAATTCCCGTGGGGCCGATCCACGCAGGTATCATCGAACCTGGGCACTTTAGATTCAATGTCGCTGGTGAGCGTATTATCACGCTAGAGGGCAAGCTATTCTTCACCCACAAGGGGGTCGAGAAATTGCTTGAGGGGAAAACGCCGACCGAAGCGCTGCCATTCATTGAGCGTTTGTCGGGTGACATGGCCGCATCTCACACGCTCGCATTTTGCCAGGCCATTGAAAAGATTTCAGGCGTGTCTGTTCCTTCTCGGGCTAACGCCATCCGCGTAGCCCTGTGTGAACTTGAACGTATTACCATGCACATTCACGACCTCGCTAATATCGCAGGTATGGGAACGGGTTATACTCTCATGGCTGCAAATGGGTTCCGCATAAAAGAAAGGCTTATACGCCTTTCGCAGGATATCCTTGGGAATCGATTCTGGCGCGGAGCGATCGTGCCCGGTGGTGTGACACGTGACTGGTCCAAAGAGGAGAGTGAGCTTATTGATCGTGTGGTGACAGAGGCCGTGAAGGAAATGCAAGAATTGATAAAGATGGCCATGCAGTCCGATGGTCTACGCGAGCGTTTAGAAACAAGTGGCGTGTTGAAACACGACGCAGCTATCGCCTACGGAGCCGTTGGCCTTCCAGCTCGTGCCTCCGGTGTGATGCGCGATGTTCGTTCACATCACCCCTACGCCGGCTATCCTGAAGTTTCCTGGAAGATCGTTTCAGCTGTGAGTGGCGATGTTTATGCCCGTTATCGTTGTCGTATCGATGAGCTAGACATTTCGTTGAGGATCCTTCAAGAGGCCCTTCACCTGCATCAGGACACCCCCGTAGCCGTGGACGTACAACTTCAAGACGGTTCAGCTCTGGGTGCGGTCGAATCGTGGCGTGGTGAGATTCTAACCGCAGTGCACCTCAAGGAGGGGAAAGTGGAGCGCTGCATGCCTCGCGATCCGTCATTTTGCAACTGGGCATTGTTTGCAGAACTAGGGCCAGGGAACATCGTCCCGGACTTTCCACTGTGTAATAAGTCCCTCAACCTGAGTTACTCAGGAACAGACATGTAAAAATAGGAAGCAACTCGGCCGTCTGGTCGGGTTGTTTCGTTCAAGCGTCCAAAAAATACGAATAGTGTGCTCTAGGGGTCGAATTTAAATGAGGAATTTTATGATAAGCTATACACAATTATGAGTCATGATTTACTCGCAAAACTGAACCCTGAACAGCGTGAAGCAGTCACACACACGGAAGGACCTCTTATGATTGTGGCGGGTGCTGGGACGGGGAAGACCACGGTCGTCACCCATCGTATTGCCTGGCTGATTATGCAGGGGCATGCGAAGCCTGAAGAGATTCTCGCCCTGACCTTTACCGAGAAAGCATCGTCTGAAATGGAGGAACGCGTTGATGCCCTCCTACCATATGGATATATCGATCTTCAAATTTCAACCTTCCATGCGTTTGCGGAAAAACTGTTAAGGCAATATGGCGCGGAAATTGGACTGTCACGAGATGTCCGCCTGATGACAGAGCTCGATGCCTGGCTTCTGACACGACAAAATTTCGATCGTTTTGAACTTGATCACTACCGTCCGTTAGGAAACCCGACCAAGTACATCAAGTCACTCCTCACACACTTTTCACGAGCAAAGGACCTTGGAATTGACGCCGTTGACTATCAGGCCTTCGTGGAGGCAAAACGAATGGCACCTGAGTTCGATGAGACCGACGAGGTGGAACTGAGTGAACAGAGGCGACTGGAGGAGCTTGCAAGAGCCTATACAACCTATCAGGAGATCTTGCACGAGAATGATGCGCTAGATTTTGGAGATCTCATGCTCTACACACTTCAGCTACTGAGAAAACGACCAGCAATTCGTAAAAAGATTCGTGAACAGTATAAGTTTATTCTCGTGGATGAGTTCCAGGATACCAATGATGCGCAGTATCAGATCGTAAAGGAGATTGCCGAACCCCTAAGAAATCTGACAATCGTAGGAGACGATGATCAATCGATCTATAAATTTCGAGGCGCCTCTCTCACAAATATCCTCACATTCGAAAAAGATTTTCCAGAATCAAAACGTGTTGTTCTGACAAAAAATTATCGATCTGCCCAAAAAATTCTTGATACCGCCCATGCGTTTATTCAACATAACAATCCACACCGGCTTGAAGCATCTGAGGAAAGAAAGCTCTCCAAGAAATTAGAGGGCATGCTTGAATATACCGCTGAGGTAGAACACTTCCATGCCCCAACTCTGGCAGAAGAGGTCACACGAGTTGTTGACCAGATAGTAAAGCTTCGCGAGGCGGAAACAGAAACTGTATGGAGCGACTTCGCGATTCTTGTGCGTTCAAACACGGCAGGGACAGATTTCGCCACGGCTCTGGATCGACATGGAATTCCTTATCAATTTCTCGCATTGAGTGGATTGTATACAAAGCGACCGATTCTTGATCTCATGGCCTATTTGCGTGTCATCGATACACCCTTTGATAGTGCCAGCATGTATCGCCTCCTGACTTCATCGCTGTCCGGAATATCTGATCGCACGATCATGGAGCTAAATCGCCTAGCGTTGAAAATGGGGAAGTCCCTTTTTGAAGCATGCGAGCAGGTTGCGACGCTTCAAGAAGTTTCGCTGGAGGAACAAGTGCTCCTCAATAACCTCTTAACGCAGATAAAAGGTTTCCAAGAGGATGCCCGGACACGTCCAGTAGGAGAACTATTCGTCATTGTGGCGAAGGAGTCGGGGTACCTCGAGAAACTCAATCAACTTTCAGAACAAAAGAAGCTCGATAGTTTTAGTTATCTTCAACAGTTTTATCAGCGACTGAAATCGTTTGAGCAACGAAGTGAACATCCTGTTCTTCATGCGTTTCTCTTGGAGTACACCCATGAGAGAGACGCAGGAGAGGAGGGTTCGTTGTCCGTGGATCTTGAATCAGGACCTGATGTTGTTCGCATCATGACGATTCATGCGTCAAAGGGACTTGAGTTCAAACATGTGTTCGTGGTGAATCTCATCGATCAACGGTTTCCGACGAATGCAAAGAACGATGCCATCCCGTTTCCGGAAGGACTCGGTTTGGAAGAAGCATCTGAAAAAGAAGCACATCTGGAAGAGGAGCGCCGTTTGTTTTATGTCGCCATGACACGCGCCAAGAAGGGGTTATACCTCACTTCTGCAGAGGACTATGGAGGCGCTCGCAAACGCAAAATTTCACGCTTTCTCCTAGAACTCGGTTTCGATCCTCCTCAGTCACACCCGCAGGAATTCGAGCTCTTTGACGAGGACCTTGGTCCATTAGAAGCATCCTCAGAAACGACGGTGAAGTTCGCCATTCCAAAACAATTTTCATTCACACAGCTTGCGGCGTTTCGCTCCTGTCCATTGCAATATAAGTTTGCGCATATTCTGAAGGTTCCCGTCATGGGGAAGTGGACATTCTCGTATGGGAAGACCATGCACAACACGCTTCAGGAATTCTTTTCCGTGTGGCTTGCGCGTTCAGAAACATCAGATGCTGTCCCAGTCACTCTCAAGGAACTTGAAGAAATCTATGCTCACTGCTGGCAGGATGATTGGTTTGTGAATGATCGCCAGAGAGAAGAATATCGCTCCCAGGGCTTGGCATCGCTCAAAAACTTCTACAAAAAAACCAAGAAAAACCCACCGAAACCACACTCGATTGAACAGCCATTTACCATCAAATTAGGCGATGTTGTTTTAAAGGGACGTATTGATCGCATGGATCATTTTGAGGGGGGAGTAGAAATTATTGATTACAAAACAGGAAAACCAAAAACGGCCAAGACCATTTCCAAGGAGGATAAGGAGCAACTTCTTTTGTATCAACTCGCTGTTCGTGATGTTCTTGGCTTGAATCCTACGCGCCTCACCTATCACTATCTTGAGGACAATAGCCAAGTTTCCTTCCTAGGAACAGGGGAGCAGTTACTTGCGCTTCAGGATTCGATTATCGAACGCGTTCAAGATATTCGCGCATCAAAGTTCGATCCAACCCCAGGGTTTCATTGTTCGTTCTGTGATTTTGCAGATATCTGTGAGTTTCGTCAGTCGTAAAGATTATCTGCTATAATTGTTTTGTATGTCCACGTCGTCTATTCGAGATCTTCTCTCTGGTTCTGCATTTAATCGACCTGGCGTACGTCGATCTATTGCGTCATCTATGGTTGTTGAAGCGGCGAATAGAAACATCCCTGGATATTTAACGGGGATGCTTGTCTACGACGTCGTTGCGATCTCGTTTAAGGATGGCGTTCTCAGGTTGCGTGTAAAAAGTGCTGCCGCCAGACATGGAGTACGAGGAATTGAAAAACAACTTCTTGAAAAACTTCAACAAGAATTTCCTTCTGTTACGTTCGATAAAATTTCCGTTTTTCTCTCAAAAGAACCTTCTCGCTATGAGCTTCCGTAGCTACCTTATTCTTATGACACTTGGAACGGTCACGGCATGGATTGCTTGGGCTGTGGTGTTGCATGGAGTTGATCCAACTCGTTCAGGGGGTTTGGGTTTCCTTCTCTTTTATACGACCCTTACCATGGCTCTCTTTGGGACCATTTCCCTTGCGGGAATGTTAATTCGTTTATGGCGATCTAAAGAAGAACTCGCCTCACGAATCGTATTAAGATCATTCCGACAGGGAATTCTCTTTACGGTTTTGTTGTCAGGTTCTCTCATGCTATTTTCCCATGGATGGTTCAGATGGTGGACCATGTTGTTGGTCATTATCATTCTTGGACTGATCGAATTGACCTTTCTCTCTTCCCGTCACTCCTGAACACTAAAACAGTCCAATAGACGGCTTGCTGGGATAGGTGTGAGCCTGGTAGAATCTAGGGGTTAACCCTCTTCTTTTTTATGTTCAATAAGCTACTTGGAAAGTTTTCAAAGGATCTCGGAATCGATTTGGGGACATCGAATACTCTTGTCTATTCGAAGGATGGGGGCATTGTAATAAATGAACCATCAATCGTTGCCATCAATACTCGGACAGATCAGATTCTCTCTGTTGGAAAAGATGCAAAAGACATGCTGGGGAAAACCCCCCCTCACATTCTGATCTCTAAACCTCTTTCAAAAGGGGTCATCTCTGATTTTGAGGTCACAGAAAAAATGTTGAAGTTTTTTATCGACAAGGTTCACGATGAATCATTTACGATTGTCCCTAGGCCAAGTGTCGTGATCGGTGTTCCATTAGAAACCACAGAAGTGGAACGAAAGGCGATTGAAGATGCTGCCTTGTCTGCGGGAGCCCGTAAGGTGCACCTGGTTGAAAACCCTCTTCTGGCAGCACTAGGAGCAAGACTTCCTCTCGCGGAGGCGGTAGGAATGATGGTCGTCGATATCGGTGGAGGAACGACCGAGATCGCGGTCATGTCTTTGGCGGGTGTCGTGACATGGAAGTCACTAGACATTGCGGGAGAGGAAATGAATAAAAATATTATTCAATACGCACGTGACTCCTTTAATCTTCTTTTGGGTGAGCGCATCGCCGAACGTTTAAAGATTAGAATTGGAACAGCGATAGAACCAGATGAGCCATTAGAAATCGAAATGCGAGGACGAGACCTCTTATCTGGTCTTCCAAAAGAAATTATTATCAACGATACGCAGGTTCGAGAGGCAATCCAACGATCTGTCCGAATCATTGTAGAAAATATCAAGGCAACTCTTGAAATCACCCCTCCTGAGCTCGTGGCTGACATCTATGAACGTGGAATTGTTCTCACTGGCGGAGGAGCCCTCCTTCGTGGAATGGACACCCTCATTTCAAGACAAGCCGCTATCCCTGTGCGCGTTGCAGACGATCCGCTTACCTGTGTGGTACGAGGTGCCGGTCTTTTACTCGAAGACCCCGTTTTACTTAAGGATATTTCTCTCCCATCAGCAACAGAAGGAAGTATTATCTAGGACGAGCGTATGAAATCATCTCAGAAAGATAAGAAGCGCTCCAGACGCCTCCTCGCTCTATTATCTTTTTTTTTCCTTGCTGTCTTCTTTTCCTTGCAAGGACTTCTCACATCCATTATCGCCCCCGTTGCCTCTCCGCTCGTTTCATTAGGAACATGGGTGTCAGATGCCGTGTTTTGGTGGAGAGAAGCAGGAGACATCAGTTCAGAAGAACTCATGGACCTGTATGCTCAGCGTGATGATCTCATGATTGAGAAGGCAGAGTTCGAACGGCTAAAAGAGGAAAACGCCTACTTGCAAGAGGAACTCAAATTTATCGAACGCACAAATTTTTCGTACATCTCTGCGCGGGTCCTTTCAAAAAGCATTTCTAATTCTGTCAGTCGACTGGTGATTGATGTCGGATCTGAAGATGGTGCTGTTTTAGGTTCCGCTGTGGTCGTAGGGGAGGGAATCTTCATTGGCAAAATTACTGGGCTAGGGAAACGTTCTTCAACCATTACCGCCATTACAGACCCAACACATTCAGTAGCAGTGAGCCTTCTCAACAAAAGTCGCACCATCGGAGTCGCAACAGGATCTGTAGGTGACCTTTTACGCATCGAACTCATTCCGGTTGACGAAACGATCAACGAAAACGACCTTGTGGTGACATCAGGACTTGAATCTCCCATTCCAAGTGGATTGCTTTTAGGGATTGTAAATACCGTTCAGCAAGATCCTGGCTCTCCATTTCAAGAAGCTATCGTGGAACCTCTTGGTGATATACGTCGAGTTTCCTCTGTACTCATTCTTATTCCTTCAGATGTGGAATCATGATTCGAGCCATCCTCCTGATCTTAGCCCTTATCATCCTCTTCACGGTTCAAGTGAGCTTCATTCAAGCTCTGCCATTTCCATTTGATCGAATTCCCCTCGTGCTTGTTGTGACGATCTATCTGTATCAATATGAAACTCGCACCGTTGTCTGGTGGTGGTTGATCTCTTACGGACTTGTCCTTGATGTCCTCGCCATCTCCTATGCTCCTCTAGAAGTTCTTTCTTATACGATTGTCAGCTTTTCCATGATCCTTCTTGTTCAGCATATATTTACGAACAAATCTTTTTATGGAGTAACAGCAACAGCTCTGTTAAGTCTTGTTGTATTGTCTATTTCTCAACTAGGGACGTCCGTTCTCTATCACCTCAGTGGATCAACCCAGTTGATTTGGAGAAATATTTTGTTCACAAACGTCTGGGCAGGTCTTTTCGCGTGCCTTCTGCTTCTCTTCATTTTTCCATCCCTCAAGAAGAGTTGGGGGCACATTGAACGTTTTGTCCTTAATCGAATATAGACTGTGTTTTTTCGGAAGAAACAATCTCCAACACATCTCTTTCACCTCCAACAAGACGGTCGTCATGGGATTGTCGGATGGGATGGATCAGATTCAGACCTTGAGCAATTTATTGCTTCAGGAGATGGTTCAAGCACTCGCGGAAGGGGACCTGTGCCTCTCACCACATCGATTCATTACCGACGCGTCAAAATCGGTGTGTTTCTCATTTTTGGAATCACCATGATTTTTGGGGCACGTTCTGCCCATTTACAAGTGATCCGTGGGGAACATTATGCACTTTTATCAAATGACAATAAGGAACGGGCAGAACTCATTGTGCCATCACGTGGACTTATTTCTGATCGATCCGGTATTCCACTTGCTTGGAATGAACCGGCCTTTGTTCTCACCATGACAAAAGCCGATCTTCCCGAAGGAGATGAACGTGACGTGTTGTTCGAACGAGTGGCCAGTCTCATTGGGACCCAGCCAACAGATTTAGATCTTCTTCTGTCTCAGTACGCCTCTCGTCCCTATGACCCTATTCCCATTGCAGATGATCTTCCTTATGAGTCAGCGATTCGTTTAGCTATTGAAGTATCAAACCTTCCTGGATTCTCACTCACCACACGAACAAAACGGATCTACTCCTCATCAGCTCCATCCCTCTCTCATATTTTAGGATATACAGGTTCATTGAATGACGTGGATTTTAAGAATCATGAGGGAGAGGGATATCGATTAATTGATTCCATTGGAAAGACAGGCGTTGAACAGGTGCAAGAGACCTTCCTTCGTGGCGTCCCAGGAAGACTCGTGTACGAGGTTGATGCCCTCGGGAATAAACTCTCAATTCTTTCTAAGGAAGACCCGGTTCTCGGTTCAAACATTACCCTGAGCATTGATGCTGATTTTCAAAAATTCATTGAGCAACAAATGCAAGAGACATTCACACGTGTCGGAGCCACAAGAGGGTCTGTTGTCGCTCTTGATCCTCAAACAGGAGCCGTGAGAGCCCTCGTCAGTCTTCCGACATATGATGCGAATGAGTTTATTGGGGGAATCTCATCTGAACGATATGCATCCTTTTTGAACAATACGGATCAACCACTGTTTTTTAAAGCGATCTCTGGAGAATTTGCCTCAGGTTCAACGTTTAAGCCTGTCGTTTCCTATGCCGCTCTCGCAGAAGGAGTCGTGAGTGAACACACCTCCTTTGTCTCAACAGGTGGCCTTCGCATTGGTCAATGGTTTTTCCCCGATTGGAAAGCGGGAGGGCATGGTGTCACGGATGCCCGTAAAGCTATTGCGCAATCGGTAAACACCTACTTCTATATTATTGGCGGAGGATTTGATACAGTAACAGGACTCGGTGTAGAACGCATTTCTGATTATGCCCAACGATTTGGGTTTGGCTCACCCACGGGAATAGATCTCCCGAATGAAGGGGATGGCTTCCTTCCATCGAAAGAGTGGAAGGAGGAGGTAAAGGGAGAGCGTTGGTATGTTGGAGACACGTATCATCTTGCGATCGGTCAGGGAGATTTTTTGACCACCCCTTTGCAGATGGCCGTTGCCACAGCTGTGATTGCTAATGGTGGGTCAAAAGTAACTCCTTACGTCATGGAGCAGGCCGACGGGTTTGCTCAAGAGCTTGTCAGCCACCCGGATCCTGTTCCCATTCAAGACCTTGATACGTATGCGCTCACCATCGTCCAACAGGGCATGCGAGAAACTATTACGATTGGAAGTGCCCGTTCGCTCAGCACGCTCTCAGAAGCTGTGGCGGGGAAGACAGGAACGGCACAGACTCCGGGAGACCGTCCGTATCACTCATGGTTCACAGGATTCGCTCCTTATGAGAATCCAAATCTCGTTCTTGTTGTATTGATTGAAGAGGGAGGGGAGAGTAGTGATGCAGCGGTTCCTCTCGCTCGAACAATTTTCGACTGGTGGTTCAATTTCGGTTTGTAATTTCTCTTCCGTATGAGACGCACGCTTCAAATTTTCACTTTTTTTTCACTCCTTGTTTTATCTGCCTCACCAAGCGCATTGTCTGCCCAGGAGGGATTTGAGGCAGTGGAGGTAGATGCTTCCATTACGTCCATTTCTCTCGATGAGATATTGGAAGGATCTGTTCATCACTACATCTTTGAGGCAGAGGCCGTTTCGGGAGAGCACTTCGAGGTTGATACCGCAGATTCATTTATTCTTGGTGTTGGGTATCGTTTGGACGTAGGGGATCGGGTGAGTCTTCGACTGATTCAGTCAGACACGGGTACACAGGTGTACCTCGATGATGTGCATCGAGAAGGAGGGTTGTGGTGGGTGGTGGGGGTGTTTGCGCTCATCACATTGGTCATTGGACTTGTACGAGGATTCCTCTCACTCATCGGCTTACTTGCAACCGTTGCGATCCTTGTTCTTGGTCTCTTTCCAGCCATTCTCAACGGAACAGATCCTGTCACCGCTACGGTCATCGCCTCGGCGGTAATCCTCGCGATCAACATGCACTTGTCTCACGGACTAAAGCTCCAGACTTTTTATGCATTTCTGAGCACGCTCGGAGGATTGGCCTTGGTCATTCTCTTCACAGATATCTTTGTTCCCTTAGCACGTCTCTCAGGTCTCGCATCAGAGGAAGGAGCGCTCCTGTTTTGGGAGCTTGATCCGGTTCAGCTTCCTGTAGGAATTCTTGCAGCAGGAATCATTCTCGGGGCGGTCGGTGTCCTAGATGATATCGCTATTACGCAAGGTGAAGTGATTGATGAACTTCTTCTTGTGAATCCGCACATAACAAGAAAAGAGCTGTTTAAAAAGGGAATGCGACTCGGACGTCACCACATCGCCTCAACGGTAAATACACTTATCCTCGTCTATGCAGGAGCTGCTCTCCCTGCGTTTCTGCTATACATGAATCAGGCGGGCGGTTATCAGTCTTTTTTTAACAATGAACTAATTGCGGAAGAAATTGTACGAACGCTCGCGGGAACCTGTGCTCTGGTCCTTACGGTCCCTTTAAGCACGTGGTTTGCTACGCTCCCTCATAAAGTGATTGACAAAGACGCCCGTACGTCGTAGCGTATATGAACCACTCGAGCGACGTTTCGCACGGGTGTTGATTTTTTACGTAGAACCTATGCCAACATATCTATCCGCCCAAGCTCTTGAAGACATGAAGAAGGAGCTTGAGTACCGAAAAGAAACGGAACGATGGGAGATCTCGGAAAAGATTCTTCACGCAAAGGAAATGGGAGATCTTTCTGAAAATTTTGAATACCAGACAGCAAAAGAAGAACAGGCGCTGAACGAAACTCGCATTTTTGATTTGGAAGCCAAGTTACATGATTATGTTCTTGTGCAAGATGAAGTGGGAGCCAAACAAATTGGTCTTGGAACAACGTTTCTTGTAGAAACGGAGGGGAAACAAAAAACGTTTTCTCTTGTTGGTTCAAGTGAGGCAAATCCAATCGAAGGAAAGATTAGCAACGAATCACCCATCGGAATGGCTTTTTTGGGAGCAAAGCCTGGAGAAGACGTTGAATTTGAAGCCCCATCCGGCTCGATCAAATATCGTATAATCAGTCTTTCATAACTTTGACAAAGACGTCTCTTTCAGACTAAAATACGGCATATTTTGCTGTATTTTTTTTATGACTCAAGAAGAA
>Ga0210057_1005063_pt1 | contig 17132 bp, 12 predicted proteins | sample CryGeyCG2114_010_2_FD_183968 | JGI IMG/M metagenome (GOLD analysis project Ga0210057, IMG submission 183968) | Groundwater microbial communities from aquifer - Crystal Geyser CG10_big_fil_rev_8/21/14_0.10 (SPAdes) (version 2) | ecosystem: Environmental > Aquatic > Deep subsurface > Groundwater ...
AGAGGGTGTATTCTGAGGTGTTACTGAAGGAGCCTGCCCCGCAGATGATGTATCCTGAGGTGTTACTGAAGGAGCCTGCCCCGCAGATGGTGTATTCTGAGGTGTTACTGAAGGAGCCTGAGTCTGCCCCGCTGGTTGTGGTGTTTGTGGAGCTGTAGGGGGAGTCGATTGACTCTGCGATGGAGTTGTTTCCTGTGATGCCTGAGGATCTTTTCCTGCCGCCAAAGGTACTAGCTTTGCTCCGGCACTTTTTGTAGCCAAGAGATTTGTGAGCTCCTCAGCAGACTGTGTCTTCCCCATCAACTTCAACGTCTGACTAAGGAAGGTAATCAATCGATAACCGCCCCCCGGATTCCCCGTGGAAGGAGGTGCAGTGTGTATTGCTCTGTTTGCATCTGTAAGGCTTGCCAGAAAGGTCTTTAGGGTCTCACCGAAATTCTCAATCCGCGCTTCCAGTTCCTCTTTCTGCTTTTGCACATTGGAATCCGTGCCCTGTTGGTTCAAAAGGAACCATGCACGAGCAATTTGAACGGACTTATCCAGGTCATCTTTATATGTTTCTTCACGCCGGGCTTCTTCTTTTTCTGTTGCAATCTGTGTAGGCAAGGCATCAAAATCAATCTCCTGATCCAGCACATCCACCATTTCCCACATAGCAGGAACCCTTACGCCAATTGCTCCATCTGCGTTTACAATGATGCGGAAGAGTTCTTTCCATTCGTTCTCCAGATTTATTCCCTCGTTGGGTGTTATGCGGCGTGTTTCACCAATGGTACTGAGTGAATGCACTCCATTTGCCCGGTGACTCGTGAGCATGGCAAGTACGAGCGAATTGGCAACCCGCTGTGCGAAGTAGCGCTCCATATTCGCTATACGTGTGTTGCCGGTCTGCTCCGGTTGGTAGAAGAGCTGTTCAAAGAAGGCCCGGCCTTCGTTTCCAAGGACTGCTTCTATTTCCGAAACGAGGTCGGGATTGATATTTCCTTTTTCGCGTAAAGATGCAAAGAAACGCTGGTACACTCCTATACTTTCACGCAGTTCAGAAAGTGTATTAGCGTCTGCTGCCTGTACATCTCTGCCAAAGAGCCGGCTCATGAAATTTGGTTGCAGGAGAGCTTCTATATTCCGTAAGTTCTCTATGGCACCAAACTTTCCGCTCGTTCCCCGCGTGAGACGGTCGGTAAAACTCAAAATGGAATCGAATGTGCCTACATCTTGGGCTCCTTCCAGTGTTCCTATTTCAGCTGCACTCAGAGGTAATTTATTTGATTTTAGGGAGCGTACAAGTATGCCGTACTTCAGGCGTTCTATGGCCATGAGCATATCACGCAGCGGTATGTGTTCATCTCTGCGTAGTATTTCGAACGTCCCAAGAAGCATTGTTTGAGCATCAGTTGTAATGAGGCCCGTTTCTTCCATATTAAAGAGACTTTCCTGTACTTCTACGTCCAGCAAACCATCATCTTGCGTTACTTCCGTACGGGAAGTAAGACCGAGCTGTGTGTTCTCTGCTTCCGTAAGAAATGCTTTTTCCAATTCTCTCGTGGGCACGTCAAGCGGTGTGTCAAAGTCACCGGAAAGAACATCGGCATCATCCAGTGTGGCTTCCGGGGCGGCTTCGGGTTGTTTTTTCTGAAGTCCTTGTATGACATCCATAAAACTTTTCTGTGCCAGGTCGCCCTCCGCACGGTCTTGTCCCGCACTCACGATCTTAAAGTACATGTTCCGGTAGCGCTTCGGGAGTGTGGTGTGGTCCGTAATGTGGTTGGTCTTTGTGTAGGCTTCCAGAGTGCGGGCGGTATTCAGGTTACCCTCTCTTCCGAGCATGTACATAACATGGGTCAGCGCATCACCCACGTATCCGTTTCTTTTCTCTATAAGCTTAAAAATCTCTTTTGTGTTGTACCCCCGCTTACCTGCAATAATTTGTATTTCAATTTTAGTCCTTCCCGCCTTTAGGTCAAAGGCAGCGCCTCCACGCGGATCTATAGTGAGACTCTTGGAAATTTGGCCAAACGAGACTTCCGAAAGTGCTGCAAATGTAGAAGCCACGGGATCCCGTATTTGTTCCTGCGTAAGCCACTGTTGCATGACCGAGAGTGAATCGCGATCCTGCTTTGTGGAAAGACCGACCATCTTTAGTCCCTCCGAGAATTTCTCGGAGACGGTTCCAAAGAATTCCTGTGCCGTATCTCCCATGGATCCAAAGGCATCGTCTTCTCCCCGTACAAGCTTTTTGTAGAAGTAGGTACCTGCCAGAACGTAGGGAATGCTCTGCCAGAACTTACTCTCCGAGGTAAACATCCTGTATGCGGCATACACTCCTATGGCAATGGCAACAAACTTCTCTTTGCCTCCCAGGTTGTCCCAGTTTTCCATAAAGGATTGGAGCTGCTTTTCCTTTTCGGTTTCCACTCCCTTCTTAAAGACGTCTCTTTCTTTCCGTGATTGTCGTATGCGTTCGTTCTCTTCTTCCTGTCGCGCATTTATATGAGGAAGAAGACGGTCTTTTAAGTCGGTTGTTTTGAGTACTCCGAGCTTGAGTGCTCCTGTAAAACGTCCGATACCCTCACTTTTGGGTTTGCGCACCGCACTCAGGGCGTTTGCGAATGCCGTGGCATTTGTGGTGATGTCCGTTGGAACGTCTGTGCCAATGCACTGCATGGCTTCTTCGTAGTCTGCTACAGCTATGCCGAGGCTTTCTGCGCTGCCGAAGTATCGTTCCAGTAGCGTAGCAGTAGCAATGTTTCGGGCATTGGTTAGGGCAATGTCGCGTTCTTCGGTACGTGTCCCCCTTTCATTCTCCACATCTTCACCTATCAGCAGTTTTTGTACAAAGAGCATGGTTTGCCTGTCCGGATCATCTATTTCTATGGGTTCGCCGCTGCGTGCGCGGTCCATGTACATGTCCAGCCGCGCATTGTGCAGCGTGAATGTGTCAAATACTTTCTGCCGGAAAGCGTCATCTTTAAACGAAAATGCGTACTCATCCCGTATGGCACCGGGCACCATGGAGCGCATGAACCGCACGAGTTCGCGTTTGCGTTCCCCAGGTGAAAGTGAGCGCAGCAGGTCTTTTGGTCGCAGCGTCTTCCGTTGGTCCAATGTAACGGTAGGTTCGTCCAGAAGAGAAGGGTCTTCAAAGGCCTGTATCCACATTTGTTCACTCCGCATATTTGCGTCTGTCTGTTTGTCTTTTTCTATAACATCACGAAAGCGTGAGTAAATGCCTTCCATAAAGCTTGCTGCCCCCTGCTTCATATGGTGGCCCAGGGTGTCAAAGTTACTCTCCTGAGAACTTTGACCCTGTGGATGTACATGGCAGAGTCTGGTTTCGCGCCCCAGTGGAGAGCTGCCTGCGGAAGCGCGGTAGGTATGCATTATGCAGCAGAGGGTGTGGATCCACCGGAAGATCCGGTTCCATTTTTCGATTTGTTATATGCCCATATGGCAGCAGGAATTCCTCCAATCACCGCCCAGGGTGCAAAGGTGCCAAGCAGCGTTGCTCCGGCTGCGCCGGCAAGCAGGCCGCCGCCCACACCTCCCAGTGCTCCCAGGCCAAGGTGTTTGGCATTCTTGATGGGAGACTTGAGTAAACCGCCGACTTTGCCCATGTACTCGCCGAGGTTTAAGCCGATGTTTCCCAGTTTTCCTCCGGCCCATCCCAGTGCCCTGAAGGGGAAGCTCAGCGGTTTGGTGATAAGACCGCCAAGGGCATTGGAGCCTTCGTACACAGAAATGAGTTGCCTGCGCAGGAATCCTGTTTTCTCGTCGAAATATGTTTTAGAACGCTCCTCGAAGGCCTTTTTCCATTTTTGGAGTGTGGGGTAATTTTTGTCCCCCAGCATTTCATAGAAGTATTTTCTTCCCCATATCCAGGTTTTGCCCAGCATGCCAAGACCCAGTACGGGTGCCAGAGTGCCAATGACCCAGGGATTGGCAAGGAACGAAAGTTCCGGAACGCCTACGCCTGTGACTGCATGCGACACTGTGGCGCTTGCCGTATCCAGCATGCCTTTTACAGCGACTCCAAATTTACCCAGTGCGGGAGCAATGGCCGCGGCCTTCTCGGGAGCCAAACCGGCAAGAAAACTGCCGCTCAGGGCGCCGCCGGTTATACCGCTTTTTACAAGTGTGGTCTCCGTAGAGTCGCTGAATGGGTTGCTCAGATAACTTGCGAATCTTTTGATACGGCCCGGCTGTGTTGCTGCTTGCGCAGCTGGTTCCGCAGGGGCGGGTGGGTTCGGGTGCTCCGCAGGTTGACCTGCTGCCTCCGGCTGGTTATTTTCCGGTTGTCCTTCTGGTGTCCTTCGCCTTCTGTTGTTGCGGTTTTGCACGGCATCACGTACACCCGGTCCTTCTGCGGCCTGTGGCACGGCATTGCGTACGGCATCGCCCTGTTGTCGACGGATATTCTCTACAGGGTTTCCTCCCGCCTGACCTTCCACACCCGCTTCCCGCTCACGTTCCCCTGCCTGTGGTGTTTCAAAAATCAGCCTGTTTTCCTTCAGCGAAAGTACGCCCGGGTGGAAGTGTGTACACAGTGAATAGATGTTTTTGGTATGCATGGGAATGTTTCTCTTTATAGGTATGTGAAAAAATCATTTTAGTATAGCAGAAATGTTGCTCTTTAGGAAGGGGGATTCCGAGAGCGAGGATATGTTTTGTGTGTTGTTTTTTTGACCTCATCCCTTGCCCCGCAAATGCGGGGCATTCCCTTCTCCTGCTACGCAAGAGAAGGTAGTTTTTTGTGTTTGTGTTTTTTCTTTTCAAGAGATTCTATAAAGTTACGAATAAGCGCTAGCACTGCGGGGAAACAGAAATGGACATCATCATTTTTTATTCTCAAGATATGGAATCCATGCTCACGCAAATATTGATCCCTCACAATATCATGCTCTTTCTGCTTTTTCTGCAGGTGAATGAGTCCGTCTATTTCTACAATTGCTTTGAACTCTTTACAGAGGAAATCAACAATGTAAGGTCCAATATTTACCTGTCTTCTAAATTTCCATCCGGCACATCGTCTGTCCTTCAGAGATTGCCAAAGTATCTTCTCTTCTGTAGTCATGAACTTTCTCAATCTCTTGGTATAGAACATTTTTCTTTTTCTATACAGAGCCTCTGTAACTTCTTCACGCATAGGAAGAGTGAAGATACACATAAGATACCTACAGAACAAGAACACATACAAAACCCCTCTCTTGCGTAGCAGGAGAGGGAATCCCCGGCCACGGCCGGGGAAGGGTGAGGTCAAAAAAACAACACACAAAAAAAGCCGAGAGGGGGAGCATCTCTCGGCAAGGGGGAAGGTTCGAAACTGAAGGAGTTCCTACCTGATGTAGGTAGTACCGCCTTCCGTAAGGAACCGGTTTCCATTCATGGTTCCCACTAGGGAACCAGAGCCTTTCGTTTTCGGACCCGAACTGTAATTCCACCGATGGCCGGAGCCATCGATGAAGTAACTGCCGCAGCGGGACCAGCACCGCACGGGTATTTTTGTCGTGCACTCTGGCTGCTGCCCCTGCGACTCTGCCTGGCCGCCTCCGTAGGCGGTGGCCGTTGCGGTCGCGGTGACGTTGATGGTTCGTGGCACGGACTGCTCAATAACGAGCTGCCCCTCCGCGAACCGACGATTGCGCGCCTCGTCAATGAGGCGGTCGGTGAGTTCGGCGTCCCTGTCGAACAGTTTCATCGCCACCGCCCCGTCAAGGGGCATCACCACGACGTGAACGTCCGAGTTCACATTGTGGTGGACGATCGTCGTCACCGACGGGGAGTGCGTCCCCGTAGTGGACGACATAAACTGACGGTACGGCCCGACGGGCTCATCCTTGAGCCCGTTGTGGCGGACGATCACAGCCTCCCGGACATCCGTCCGGGAAGTGGTTTGGGCGGACAAGAGTCCACCCGAAACAAAAAAACAGATCATTCCGAGGATCGATTTCCTCATAGTAAACTCCTTGTAAAAAATGCTCTCCCCTCTACGACATACCCTTTCGATCACGTGCTCCCCACGGTGATCTCAGGAGAATATCGAAGAGGTTCGAGTGGAGAAAAAACGTAAAGTGAAGTCCACTGAAGATTCCAAAACTCAACGTTTCGGTCAGCAGACTTCCCCTTATTTTTCGAAAGGGGATGCGTAGAGGAGATTATGGAGCTCTGTGACAAGATGATAAATACAATGCTATACACTTTCTTCACTCCCAGATGCGACACCCGCCGAAACGGGATCGCGACCGTCGGTGTCCAAAGTATTACTCACTGGATGTTTGAACGTTCCCGCGAAGGCGGGTAGAGCTCACATAAATCGATGCTGTCAAGGAGCGCGATGGTAGATGATTATTATAGAACTTTTGGTGATTATGTCAATGGTTGAGAGTGCAATTTTTTGAGGAGGAATGGGTGTTTTGAGGACATTCGACCTCACCCCCCTTCCCCCTCTCCTCCACTTCCAAGGGAGCACGGGAGAGGGAAGGACAGTGCACAAAACTGCTGCACACATCCCCTGCCGGGAGAGGGGGTGTTTTTTTATGGGATGTGTCTGTAAAGTGATTGTTCCTATGGATGAAGAACGAAAGGAAAAACTCTACAGGAAGCACAAACGCAGGTTTACCAAGTTGCTGCGGCGTCGCATGACTCCTGCAGAAAAAACCCTGTGGACAGCACTGAGGAACAGGAAGTTGCAGGGCAGTAAATTCCGGCGACAGGTGAACGTAGGACCCTACATTGCCGATTTTTTCTCTTGGGAACATCGCCTCATTGTAGAAGTGGACGGTGGCGTTCACGATGAACGAGAAGAATATGATGAAGAGAGAGACACCTATTTTTATGACCGGCGATTCAAGGTGGTCCGAATCCGGAATGAAGAAGTGTTGCATAACCTTAATTCGGCACTACAGAAAATTCAACAAACCATAGAAAAAGCCCCCTCTCCTTGCAGGTAATCGTATTTATCACCATTAAAAAACCCCCTTCCTTCTCTCATACTGCATGGCAGTGGAGGAGAGGGGGTTGGGGGTGAGGTCAAAAGCCCCCTCTCCTTGCAGGTAATCGTATTTATCACCATTAAAAAACCCCCTTCCTTCTCTTCACACTGCAAGCAGTGGAGGAGTGGAAGGGGGACGAGATCGTCACAGAGGGGGAGCACATAGAACGATCTGAGAGATCTACTCGCGGCCCCAAGGCAGCCGGAAGTGGAATTTGCCCTTTTTGGAGGCATCTTCCGTAACGACTTTCTCCGGCTGGGCCGGAGCGGCGGTTTCTTCCAACGGAACAGCACCGCCACCGGATTTCTCCGGCTCATCGTGGGCCGTGGCCTTTGTCTCGGGCGTCGGCTCGGGAGTCGGAGCAGCAGGTTGCGCCTGCTGCTGAAGCTTCGCTTCGAATTCTGCTTTCAACTGGGCGCGCTGGACTTCCAGCGCATCGCGCAACTGCTGTGCGCTTTTCAGCACAGCAATTTCCTTCCGAGCGTCAGCCAGCGCGTCCTCCGTGACCTGGCTGTTCGTACCTACGTTCCGCTCGGGAACGTACGTGTCGATCTGCGCCGTGGTTGTTGGCATAACCAGCGCACGACCTTCATACAAGGCTTTGAGGGTCTGGTCCGTCCCAGTGTTCCCCATCACCGACGAGGTGATGGTGCAGCCGATGTTGCCTGTCGACTCGTTGGTCGTCACGGGGCTGTAAGCCCCTGTCGACGATCGCGTATCCGTACGCGATCCCGATCCGCTGGCGACGCCAGCGAATTCAGGCTCGCGGCCGGTAGCCACGCGCCGACCGCCATTTCTGGCGACATCGGAGATGGCCCGTGCCACGTCCCTTTGGTATGCAGAGGGCAGATCAGAAAACAGAACGGCCTTCAGGTTTTCCCCGGACTTCCGGGAAAAATATACTGTGTTGCCCACGATGAGGATTTGATCCTCACCATGGTTTGCGACGACCCCCGCGTACCCGTCGTCGAACTCCCAATGGAGTTCGACAGAGCGGACAATGGCCGGAGTGTCGGCCTTGGGGGCCGCGGGTGCGGTAACCGGCTCGGCGCTCAAAGCGCCGAAAAGCGAAACCAACATCAACAGAAAAGACCTGAACATGGTAAATCTCCTCTTAAAAACAGTCGTCAATATTGCTCACCCCTCTACGACATTCCCTTTCAAAATCACACGCTCCCCAGCTGTGATCTAAAAGAAAATGTTACAGAGGGGAATGCGAGCTGCTTACCCCGGAACCAAACGTGGTTCCGAACAAGATAAGCTCTCCGAAAAGGAGTGCGTAGAGGCGTTTATTTCATGTATGAACATCTTATCTAAGACGCATAAAAACATGAAATCGATGGATGTGAAGGATCAACTGTGCGACATATAGTATCACATAAAATTATAATGTCAAGTATCATTTTGTACAAGGAAATAAGCGGGTATTTTAGGGTTTTGATTGCAAAACCCCTCATCCCGCCCCGCTTCTGCTTCGCCCCTCACCCCAACCCCTCTCCCACTTCGCTAAAGCAATAGAAACCAATATGGAAAAGTAAGGGTGTTTATAGTCGGGAGAGGGGCATTCTTCTACAATAGGTTCCTTTTATTTCACTGCAAACTATGAAAAAAGAAGAAAGGAGACAATGGCAGAAACGACGATCTCTATTGGGATTCGCTCTGTTTCTGAGGAGAAAGATGACTCCTACAGAAGCAATACTCTGGGGACAGCTACGCAACCGCAAGCTCTATAACCTCAAATTCAGAAGACAGGTTCCTCTTCATGACTACATTGTAGATTTCTTCTGCAGGGAGAAGATGCTGGTTATAGAAATTGACGGTGGCATTCATCAATTCTTGGAAGAGGAAGACAGAGCAAGACAGCAAGTCTTAGAGGAAGCAGGAAGCCACGTCCTGCGGTTTACGAACGAAGAAGTTCAGGCCAATATGCCTGCTGTTTTGGAAGAGATCGCAAAACAAGCAAATATCAACCAAAAATAAAAAAGCCCCTCTCCCGACTGTCAACACTCGTGATACTCAGATCATACTTAGATTTTCTTTGGTAGAGTGGGAGAGGGGTTGGGGTGAGGGGCGAAGCAAAAAGCCCCTCTCCCGACTGTCAACACTCGTGATACTCAGATCATACTTAGATTTTCTTTGGTAGAGTGGGAGAGGGGTTGGGGTGAGGGGCGAAGCAAAAAGCCCCTCTCCCGACTGTCAACACTCGTGATACTCAGATCATACTTAGATTTTCTTTGGTAGAGTGGGAGAGGGGTTGGGGTGAGGGGTTCACTCTTGTGAACCTCACCCAAATCTGCTACAATACTTTGATATTTCTCCTTATAAGAAGAAGTACCACACAAACATTCAAATTTTCACATGTCACCAAGTGCAAGCACCGGCACAGATAACCGGCAGATGGCTGAGCAGATCTACGATATGCTCATGGGAGACATAGAACCCGATCTTCTACTGGCTAACATCCCGGGACTCGACGAAAAATACAAAGGCGAAACCGATGCCGAGCACAAGGCGCGGATGAAAAAATACAAGGACGCCTACGAAAAATTCGATGTGGAACTTGCGGAGTTCATGGGAAAAGTAAAACAGGAAACACGGGAGAACAAACGTAATGCACTCAAAGAAAAAGAGCAGGTATCTCGGGAGGAAGAGTCAGACAAAATTGCTGACATTGAATCTGCGTTTACATAAAACTCCTTTCTTCTTTTTTCACCCTTCTTCACTTTTTTCCTTCTAGAGCTATGGAGCACGTACACACATTTTACTTCCCGGATTCCTCTTCAAACAAAGAACGAAGGTTCTTGTTTGATACCCTGGATGGACCAACTACTCCAGGTCAAAAGGAACCGAAGATTGAGTTACCCGGTGAAGATACGGATTCCAGTAGTCTTGAAACAGATGATCTGGACGTGGAAGTGGGTGAACAAACCGGAGAGAAGGTTACTTTGCTTGCAGAGGTTGATTCAGAGGCACTGGAAGCAGTTGCGGAAAAGAAGAGGGCTGAAGAGGAAAAAGCTGCACTGGAGAGGGAGGCAGCAAAAATTAAAGCTGAAGAAGAAGCTATACAGAGAGAAGAAGCAGAGCTTGCTCAAAAAGAAGCTGAACTTAAGGCACAGGAAAGGAGGGGCTCAGCTCCTTCCTATACACCGGAATCCATCGAAACCTATCTCGATGGCAGAACATTAGTCAGCCAACTCTCCAAAGATGGGACTGGCAAAGTGGAAGAAGCCTATATAGAGCGTAAGGATTCCGATTGGAAGAATGCCAGGATTCTTGATCCTGCAAATGCATTGGAGGGCTTGGAACCCGGAAACTACACACTGGTAAAAGTTATCGACGACAATGGCGGAAGGGAAACGGTCGATGTTACTGTCGATGAAAAGGGGCAAGTGAATGAAATTGCCACAAAGCAATTCGAGAAAACAAAGGATGGACAATGGCAGGAAAAAGCCTCCAAGGCAGAAGTAGAAGAGATGAAGAAAACTGATAAAAAGTCTGGTGGTCTCATCGAGCGAGCGGAAAAATTGGCAGAGGAGGAGCAGAAATTAGATGAGAATATTGCAAAAATTGAAGCCGAGCAAAAAGCCGTGAAAAAGGCAGAAGCCGATAAAGGAGGAGATCTCGACATTGCTCCCGGCATGACTCCCGAGGAATCACTGGAAGAGGAGAATAAAGAAATCACCGGTGTATTTGGCGAAGAGCGGGTAATAGCACTACTGTCAAAGTTAAATACTCTAAATAAAAGAGATTTAAAAGAGATGAGCGACGAGATTCGTGCAAAAGTGAAAGAAGCACAGAAACAGAATCCGGACATTTCCGACTACAATGCCAAGGCATGGGTTGGCCAGACATTTGGCGAAGATATTGCCGAGGAGGTTTACAAGGATACCGCTCCGGAACAAGAGCCAGAAAAGAGTATCATTCAAAAGACAAAAGAGTTGAAGAAGAAAGAAGAAGAAGTGGATAAGATGTTTGCTCAATTAAAAGAAGAGACCAAGAAAAAGTCTCCCAAGTCTGTTGTTGTGGAATCTCAAGAATCCGAAGACGTACTCAGGGAATTGACAACTGCATACATTGATCCCCTCACAAAGAGTTCACGCATGAATGCTGCCACAGAGAAAACAAAAAATCTGAGTCTTGCCTTCAAGAATGCAACTCCTGAACAGAGAGAAGCAGCAAGAGATGACCTCCAGAAGCATATTGATACTATTGCCAAGAGAGGGCTTTCCAGTCGTCAGCTAGATTCGTATCTCAATACCAAAGGAGTAAAAATCAGCCCTGCCCTTGCCGTGCGCAATGGCAAGGTCTACACGGCGAAAGAGGCAAAGACTATTGAGGAACAGAGCACATTTGTAAAAGCAACAGAAGCCAATCCTGAAATTGCGCAGGAGGTAGCTCTGTTTAGCACGCCCGAAGGTCCGCTCACGGTCGAGAAGCCCTCACAGGCAGAAGAAGTAGGTGGCACTCCTAAGCAGGTTGCAGAAATTCAGCTGAGTACGTACCTCGAAAAGCTAACAAGCACAGCAAAGGCCGTAAAAGATGGTGCGCTTAAGGGTACGTGGAATGTGGACGGCATTAAAAAAGCGCTTGCAGGGTACGCACAGTACCTCGATCCGGAGCAGGTGGAGAGCATTGTGCAAAAGACCGGAGCCAAAGAGGCTTTAGATGCAGTCGGTCCGGATTTGGCACAGGTTGCCGTGACCAGTATTTTACCGACATCAGAAGCAAAACCTAAGAAAGAGCAACCCAAGGAGGAAGAGAAACCCAAGGAGGAAGGGAAACCCAAGGAGGTAGGGAAACCCAAGGAGGTAGGGAAACCCAAGGAGGAAGAGCAACCAACGCCATCTATCGAACAACTCCTCAAACCCGCAGAAGCAGCCCGCGATGCATTTGTAAATGCATGGAACGAGAAATCAAAAGCGGCACCTGAAGCAAAAGATTTGTTAGAGAAAAGCTACAGTGCAGTTAAGAAAGCTTTGGAAAAAGTTTTGGGAGAAAAAGGTGCAAAAACAATGGATCAACAGCAGCTTGAAACTTGGCTCAATGCAAGCGGTTCTGCTTTAGAAGGTCTTCCAAATCGGAAAATTACCTACAATACACAAACAGGAGAAGTAGACATCGGTTTACCAAGAATAGAGAGGGCTTCCGAAGCACTGCCCAAGGCCCTTACAGATCTTACGCCACTGCGCGAAGCATTGGTTACAGCTCTCAAAAATGTGGGTGCAGAAGGGTACGGCGATGAACTCAAAGCTCTGCAAGATGCACTGAAGGGACTCGGCGATAAGGCAAAGGAGGGGCAGAAAAAGCAGTTTGTGGAAGAAATAAACACTGCAGACTTAGGGTACAAAGTGACGTATGAGAATGCAGTTATAAAGGTAGAAGCCAAAGAAGCCAAGGAGCAACTCACCGGCTGGCAGAAGATTATGCAGCTCCTGGAGGCGATTTTGAAGCTCCTCTTAGAAGAAAAAGGACTCGAATACAAAGATGGCAAGTTTGTAGCTACAAGAGAAAAAACAACAGTTACCACACAGTCGCTTGCACGTCCCTCTTCTCCGGAGAGCGGTTCAGAATTCATGAATTTCTACAGGGGACAACTCGTAAGGCTGAATAGTGAGGAGCAGCGGTTACAAGGATCGCTTAGTGCACTGAAGGAAAAAATAGGGAAATTAGATAAGACTGACCAAAATTATCAGACAACAGTTCAAACATTGAAAAAGCAAATGCAGCAAACGGAGCAGCAACTTCTACAGGTACGACGGGAAAAGAAAGTCACGGAGTATGTTCTACATGAAGCCAAGCAATTCGGTGGCCAGGTACGCAGCGACCGTGAATTACTCACAGGGCTTCTCAGGAAAAGCCTCGCTGATTTTGGAGCTTCGGATGTAGATGTACAAAGCACGGATGGGGGATTCAGTATGTGCGTTCCACTGAATTCACCTTCTCAAGACACTGTTCGCAGCAAGGCGTTTACAGATTACCTAAAAGAACTGGAACGGCGTTCACCTGTTCTCAGATACAGCTACACGAACGGGCCGGAAGGCACCGTCATAGATTTTGATGCCTATAATAAAGATGTCACATTCCGCCACAAGGACCTCGAGTATAACCGAAGTACCGGTAGGTTGGAGAGATCCGCAACAACCGTTGGTGGGCCCGCTTCAGTACAACGAATGGAACGGCCTGTATCGCAAGTAGCAGATCAATTTGCTGCTGTTGATACTACTAAGATCAGCACAGGAGATGAAGAAGGAGCAAGTGCTCAGCCAAAAGAAAAGAAGACCCGAAAACATTTTTGGCAGCTTTGGCGTCCAAAAAAAGATAAGGAGAATTAGTCGTTAATTCCGGATCAGGAACACCAGCGTAAGAACCTGAGCCGCACCCCTCCGTCGGTGCGGCTTCTTCGTCGGTGCGGCTTCTTCGTCGGTGCGGCTTCTTCGTCGGTGCGGCTTCTTCGTCGGTGCGGCTTCTTCGTCGGTGCGGCTTCTTCGTCGGTGCGGCTGTGGAGTTCAGACAAAGGGGCGTGGCAGTGAGAAAGCCTGGCAACCCCCTCAAAATTCTGCTATAATACTAAGATTCCTCGCAATTTCTTCCTCACTCATGGAGAATCCCAAAACACATTCCTTCCCCGCACGTTTCTCCGGTCAGGAGAGCAGACCCGTGTTCATGAGCGCGGAGGTTCCCGAGGGGCCTGAAGGAGGAGATAAAACAGAGGTTCCTAAGGCAGTGTCGGAGCTGGCGATGGGAAGGGTGGATAATTTGGAGACTCGCGTGAGTGAATTAGATACCAAAGCAATCCGAAGTGTTGCGGAGAAATCTAGAGCTGGGGAAAAAGAGGAGATGGCACATTCGGAAAATGTGGATGCAAAAAGGAATTTGGAATTCCTAAAAACTTTTGTAGAGAAAAACAGAAGGCTACAGGAATTTGTAAAGAACCCGGAGGTTCAGGAGGCTTCCATCACAAATGATCGAAGCGTGAAGGTAGGACTCGACAAGCTCCCCCTCCCACAGAAACAAGAATTTAGGGAGTGGTTGCAAGCTCAAATGAGCAATGCGCGGAGTGCACCTGTAGACGTGCAAAAACCGAAAGCGGGGGAGAAAATAAACGAAGAAATGCCAAAAATACAATCCAGTGAGCAGCTGGTGGAAGCAGGGCAGAAGAAAGAAGGAAAAAAATGGTGGCAATTTTGGAAGAAAAAGCTAAAAAATGGGGAGCCAGAAACAGCTACAGAAAATGTCACAGGATCCGGCGCAGCCAAACTACCAGAGTCTGACAAGGTGAAAGATGAAGGAACAGCTAATAAAGAGAACGCCAATGAAATAGCAGAGGAGAGAAAGAAAGCCATAGTAGACCTGCGGTGGAAACTTATTCCTCCCCTAGAAAATGTCAGCGATGCGGAAGCGGTATGTGATGTTCTCAAAAAGAACAAACAGGAGTTCGATGGTTACACCGCTCAGGAAGTAGAGTTTTTCCTGGAAGGCATAAACACCGTACTCAAAGACCAGGGCAAAAAAATAGAATGGGATGTGTCTGCAAAGGAGTTTCGTGTTAAGGGAACGGAACAAGGGGCAAAACAAAAGGAGCCAGCTTCATCTGAAGAAGCAAAGCCCAATCAGGGAGAAACTGCATCCGGACAAAAGGAAGAAGAAAAACATTCTTTTGCGCAGGAGCTCGTAAAGTTCCTCATGGAACTCTTTGAGGGAATCATGAAGGGTCAGGGTCTCGCATTCGGGCAGGACGGGCGGCTCCGCAGGCAGGGCACCGACCCGTCGCAGCCGTCGGGAGAGACACTGGGGGGGCGGAGCGGTCCCGAAGGCGGAGCAGAAAGGCAGCAGATCGAAGGGCTGTTGCAGACGCTGAAGGCGCAGGAAAAGGACGCGAAGGATGCATACGAAGCGTGCAAGGCCAAAATCAAGGCTGTGCCCCGGAAAGGCGTGGAAAATCGCGGCGAGATTTTACGGGAGCTTCGGAGTGAGGAGGTCGTGTTGCTTGACCGATACAGGGCCGCCAAAGCGGCGGTGAAGAGGGTGGAGGCCAGGCTCCGCGGTGCGGGGGAAGACCGGCAGAAAGAACAGTACGCGAGCGAATACAATGCGAGGCAATTGCAGCGCTTCTTCGGAGAACACGGTGTGCGCGGTGTCGGCGTTACGACGCTGGACGGAGGAGCCGTCCGTGTCCACGTGCCCCGGACCTCCGCCCAGTGGGGCATTTTCCACGACGGGACGGTCGAGAGAGAACTTATGAGCATACAAGACAGGCGGTATGACGGTGATGCGGAAGGTGGTGAACCGATTGTCACCTACAGTCGTTTTACGAATGAGGACGGCAGTGAGACGGTCGATTTCCGCCCCTACCGCGAAGACGTGTCTTTCCTGGATGCGAAGGATCTGGAGTACAACGTCACGGACAAGAACAGGTTGCGTATGTTGCAGGGAAGGAGCAGGGAGGAAAGGGCTCGTGAGGCCATAGTCGCCCGGAATAGGGCTGCTGAGTCCAGGGAACGATCGGCATCGGCAATTCTCGGTGCAGACCCACGGCTCCAGCAGCTGCTAGGGGCAGAGAAAATCATCTATCAGAATGCTGCACAGCGTTTGCACGAGGCAAGAGATTATGGTTCCTCTCCAAGTAGTTATCGCCGAAATCTCCTCAACACACCGGAGAGCATGTACACCGATTTCGATTATCAGCAAATGGGGGAAGCCCGTCTTATGGCTGCAAACAGGATCGATAAGTTTGTGGAAAGCGGCCAGGTAACAGCAGAGGAAGCAAACTCCTACCTGCGTGATAACTTCGGCCTTACCTACGATCGCGTACAGGAAAGGGGCCCGAGGCCGAGGGGTTTTTGGGGGTGGGTAAGAGGAGGGAAAAAGGAAGAGAGGGGAGAAATCGGAAAAGTATAAATCTGCGTAAGAGGTCTATAGGAGAATCCTCTAGGCGGTTTTTTATACACCAGCGCACATTGCCTTTCCGTGCGTCATCTACGTCATCTGCCTTTCAGACAAAGGGTTGTTCTTGAGCGAAGGAACTCGGGATGGTACCATCTCCCTCCCATGGCAAAAGACACCAGCCCACCGGCGACCAAAAAGGACATTTCCATGCTCATGGAGGAGTTTGGGAAGATGAACGATGCACAGGAGCGGTGGAAGGGAGAACTCGAAGACAAAATGGATCGGTGGAAGGAAGAACTGCGCGAAGATCAAAAACGATGGAAGGAAGAGATGAAAAGCCACTTCGATGTTGTTGCCGAGAACATTGTCCATGACTTCGCCTCGGCGAACAGGGAGGAAATAGATGTCCTTAAAGACAGGAGCAAGGTGCATGAGAAGAGGATCGTACGGTTGGAACGCAGCGTGGGTCTTGTTGCGGGGTAAAGCAGACGGTTTGCAGGTTGCCTCGTTGCGCAAAGTGGTACCGGCCTGTACTCTCCTCCCAACGCAAATGCCATCATTGATGCTCCAGGACGGCACCCAATTCGAAGGCGAATCCTTCGGTGCTGCTATTGATTACGATGGTCCCAAAGTAGAGCGAGCTCACTTCGGGACAGGTGAAGTGGTTTTTAACACAGGTATGGCGGGTTACGTGGAGAGCCTTACGGATCCCAGTTACAGGGGCCAGATCCTTGTTTTTACTTACCCGCTCATAGGGAACTACGGTGTGCCGAGTGCCGAAAAGAACGCATGGGGATTTTCCAAAAATTTTGAGAGCGAAGCCATTCATGTGCGTGGTGTGATTGTTTCACAGGTAAGTGAGCACTACAGCCATCAGGCAGCGGTCAGTTCGCTTCAGAACTGGATGGAGCACCACAACATTCCCGGTCTTACCGGAGTAGATACCCGTGCTCTTACCAAGAAACTGCGGGAGCACGGGGTCATGCTCGGGCGCATTTCACCGGAGCCGCACCCCTCCGTGGGTGCGGTGGGGGGTGACGTGGGTGCGGTGGCGGGTGACGTGGGTGCGGTGGGGGGCCATGCGTCCGACATCCCTGATCCCAACGAAGAAAACCTCGTTGCGCAGGTAAGTTGCAAAGAAGTAATCACCTACGAACCCAAGCCGCACCCCTCCGTGGGTGCGGTGGAAGGCGTGGGTGCGGTGGGGGGTGACGTGGGTGCGGTGGAAGGCGTGGGTGCGGTGGGGGGTGACGTGGG
>Ga0210057_1005064_pt1 | contig 17128 bp, 14 predicted proteins | sample CryGeyCG2114_010_2_FD_183968 | JGI IMG/M metagenome (GOLD analysis project Ga0210057, IMG submission 183968) | Groundwater microbial communities from aquifer - Crystal Geyser CG10_big_fil_rev_8/21/14_0.10 (SPAdes) (version 2) | ecosystem: Environmental > Aquatic > Deep subsurface > Groundwater ...
CTGTTTTTTATTACCTCCCTGATTTTCTTTGCCGTCTTATTGCCTTTTTTCCAAACATTTCTCATCCGGTGGGCTTCATCAATAACTACTAAATCCCACATAACATTCGCGCAGATAAAATCGTAGCGATACGCGAAGTTGTGGGAAGCTATAAAAATTCCGCCATCTTTCAAAGGATTTTCCGTCATTCGCTCCTTCTGCTTTCGCTTCAATATAGAGCCGTCTATTATTTCACTCGCCAAGCTGAACCGGTTAATCAATTCATCTTGCCATTGAGTGCGGAGCGATGCGGGAACTAATATCAAAATGTTTTGGCGGCCTTCCGTATAAAGCTGGTCAATAATCAATCCCGCTTCAATCGTTTTTCCCAAACCGACTTCATCGGCGAGAATCGCGCCTCTTGAAAGAGGGCTTTTGAACGCGAAGATTGCCGCATCAACTTGGTGCGGGTTCAAATCAATGTTCGCCGAACGGATGGAATTATTCAGTTTCTCCGGGTCGGAAACCGGCCTCTTTTCCGTTAACTTATGTGCGAGATATGTTTTCAAAAAATCAGACATGGCTATTTGATTAAATCCTCAATCGGCACGCCGAGTGCTTTTGCGAGCTTGGCAATTGTGGCCAAAGTCGGATTCGTTTTGCCGTTTTCAATATTACTAATAAAAGCTCTGTCCATTCCGAGGGAACGAACAATATCGCCCTGCGATATGCCTTTCTCCTTTCTGATACGCTTCAAATTCCTGCCGAGTTTTTGAGCTTCACTTTTCATATCCATATTATATCTCCTTATTGTATTTTACACCACCTCTTGTGGTATAATACAATATACTTATGACTACCTATTTTCTATACGCTCGCAAATCCACCGATGTTGAAGACAAGCAAGTCCGGTCTATTGAAGACCAGCTTGCTGTTTTGCGGGGCGTAGCTAAAAACGAAGGTTTGAATATCGCCCAAGAATTTATTGAAAAACAATCGGCCAAAATTCCCGGCCGTCCCGTGTTTAGCGAAATGCTCGCCCGAATAGAGCGCGGCGAAGCGCAAGGGATTGTCTGCTGGAAACTTGACCGCTTGGCCAGAAATCCCGTGGACGGCGGGCAAGTAAGTTGAATGCTCCAGCGCGGCATCATCCAGCACATCCAAACTCACGACCGCAGTTATCGCCCCTCGGATAATATCCTCTTGATGAGCGTAGAGTTCGGAATGGCCAATCAGTTTATTTTAGATTTAAGCTCCAATACCAAACGCGGCCTTCACGAAAAGGCGAGGCGCGGCGAGTATCCGGGCCACGCTCCCATCGGCTATATCAACGATTCTCGCACCAAGCTCGTTGTTGTGGACCGCAAGCGGTCAAAAATTGTGCGGCGCGCGTTTGAACTCTACGCCGAGGGCAACTGGCGACTGGAAGATGCCGCCAACTTCCTTGCCCATGAAGGTATCACGACCAAAGTCGGCAAGCCCATAAAACGCGACCAAGTTTCCTATATGCTGTCCAATCCCTTTTATGTCGGGCTGTTTCGTTACGCCGGGGAACTTCACGAAGGCAAATATCAGCCGATTGTTTCCAAACAACTTTTTGACAAGGTTCAGACGGCTTTGAAAGCGCGGAGCAAGCCGCCGAAGAATCCCATAAACAACCCACAAGCCCTCTGCGGACTTATCCGGTGCGGCTTGTGCGGTATGATGATAACCGCCGAGCACAGGATAAAACGGCAGAAAAACGGCAATGTCCACGAATACACCTATTACCGATGTACCCACAAATCCAAGACAACAAAATGCTCCGAGCCGCCTGTCCGCGAGGAGGAACTCAATCGGCAGTTATCAAACCTTCTCAAAGAGTATGCTTTGCCGGACGACTGGGCGGCGGAGTTATTAAAAATGTCCGAGCGGGACGAAAAGGAAGCCGCCCTGTCCACAACCGCCCTTGTTCAAGAGGCGCGAGAAGAAATCCGGGCCGTTTCTCAAAAACTCCAACGCCTTCTTGACGCATATCTTGACCAAGATATTGAGCGGGAAGCATACCGATCCGAGAAGGCAAACCTTCTTTCCCGCAAGAAGTCGTTGGAGGAGAAAATCGGCAATTTGGAGCAAGGGGCTAATGTTTGGATTGAACCTCTGCGCGAATGGATAAAAGACGCTCAAATGCTTAACGGAATAGACGAAACGACCCCTTTACCCCTCAAAAAATCATTCGCTCAAAAAATCTTCGGATTGAACCCCTCGGCTTCGCTCGGGACAGGCCTGACACTCCACGCGCGCGAAGCGCGCGGCGTTGCGGAAATTCAATGGGCTTCCATTGAGGAAGCCCATCAAAAAAATTCTAAAACTAATGTCTGTTTGATTGCTGTGCCGAGGGCGGGACTTGAACCCGCAAGAGCTTGCGCTCACAGCATTTTGAGTGCTGCATGTTTGCCAATTTCATCACCTCGGCAAATTTTCATTGATAATAACACCAAAAAACGTTATAGTAAAGTCATAAATATGGCGAAAGTTATAACAATTTGTAACGCAAAAGGCGGAGTCGGGAAATGCGTGGCGCCGGAAACGCCGATTCTTTTAGCGTCTGGTAAATTAACTGAAATAGAAAATTTGTTCAATGAACATCTTAAAAGGAGTTTGGTAAAACAACTTGACGAAAAAGGTTTATTTATAAAACCAGCCGATAACCTGAAGGTGTTTTCTTTGGATGAAAACCTTAAATTAGTGGAAAGCGATGTTGAGTGGTTGTATAGAGGCAAAACTTCAAAGTTGTATGAAATAGTAAGCAGCGGAGGTAAGGTTATTAGAGTAACGCCCCGCCACCCCTTTTTGATTTCAAGGAACGGCGAAATAGATTGGGTGAGAGCAGAAAATGTTAGAGAGGGAGATTTTATAGCGGTTCCTCGCAATATTACGTTAAAGCAAGCTCCTCTTTCGGATATTAGCGGTTTAATATCAGAAGAGATTTATGTTTTAGTAAAAAATAGAAATTTTATAGACGCCCACTTAGAAAGTATTCTTTCTTACCACAAGACCGATCTTGGCGATGTTGTTTTATTTAACATTTTAAAGTCGGGAAATGCCAAAGCAACCGATTTATACAAATTAGCTAAAAAACCCGCTGTTTTTGCGCATTTACAAAAATTGCTGAGACAAAAACTTATAGAGCGACAAAGAATGGCTGGCAGTCGCGAATATGAATATTCTTTAAACCATAACCGCGTTGTTGATTATCTTCACAAAAGAGGTTTTTCAATATCCGTTTGGAAAGAACACGGCTGGCCAAAAGAAATTATAAATAAGTTTGTGTATCGCAACGCATCTTTCCACATCGCAGCGCCAATTAATCCCATTTTTGAAATTGATAAAAATTTGACCGCTTTTATAGCCATCATTTTGGCTGAGGGATATTTTAACACTTCCAGAATTGTACTTTATAATACCTCAAAAAAGATAATTGAAGCGTTCACTTCTTACTGCGAACGACTTGGCTTGGAGTATATTTTGAAACAAAAAGGAAATTTGTGGATAGCAACCGTAAATAAGGCGGGTACGTTAATGAAAATATTAAACTGCGTATTCAATGTACCAGTCAAAGGCAATCGCAAATCTTTTAGAATTAAAATGTCTAACGTGATTTTAGAAGCGCCCCTTGATATTCTGGCTTCATATCTGGGCGCCTATCTTGATTGCGAAGGATATATTGCCAAAGACCGTTCAATTATAGAAATCACAAGCGCAAGTTTCGACAATATTGTGGCGCTCCAATACGCCTTTTTAAGATTCGGCATCAATGCGAGATTAAAGAGTATGTATAAATCTGCCAGTAATTCTCCCTCACCAAAAAGAAGACAATACCATACTCTTACCATTAGTGGCTCTTATTACGCGCAACACCTATTAGATAAATTATCTATAAACGAAAAACATAAAATAGAGAGATTAAAGACAGTAGCTAACTTTCACTATAATACAAATATTGATGTTGTTCCCGCCGGAAGTTTGATTAAAAAGATTCGCCACAAATTTCATATTTCTCAAAGCGATATCGGCGTCCAAGGAACTGTTGCCGATTATGAGAACGGCGACAGTTTGCCTTCAAGAAACGCCGTTCAGTCTGTTATTTCTACGATTCAGAAAAAAGTTGCTATTTCAGAAGATAGTATTGAATTTAAACAACTACATACTTTGGCTTACTCGGATGTTTACTGGGAACGATTGGTTTCTATACAACAGGTTGAATATAAAGATTATGTCTATGACTTAACGGTTTCTCATACCCACAACTTTGTCGCAGGGAATGGCGCTTTTATAGTCCATAATACAACGACCGCCGTCAATTTATCAAGCTATCTCGCCGCCTTGGGTAAAAGAGTTTTACTTATTGACTTTGACCCGCAGGCAAATGCCACTTCCGGACTCGGCATTGACCCGAAAAGCGTCACCGATAACATTTATCACGGCATGATAGGCTACGCCGACATTGATAAGCTCATTAAAAAAACCATTATTTATAACCACCATCTGATTCCGGCAAACCAAGATTTGAGCGGCGCGCTGGTTGAACTTGTCGGCATGGATGAACGGGAATTTTTGCTCCGTAAATTCATTAACCGTTTGCGGCACCAATACGATTATGTTTTTATTGACCTGCCGCCAAGCTTGAATTTGCTCACGCTTAACGGCCTTGTGGCATCGGATGAAGTTTTAATTCCAATCCAGTGCGAATATTACAGCCTGGAAGGGCTCGGGCAGATTTTGGAAATAATAGATTTGATAAACAACAACCTCGGACGGCAAATAAAAGTTGCCGGCGGGCTTTTGACGATGTATGATAAAAGAGAAAAACTTTCGCGCGAAGTCGCCAGAGAAGTGAGGACTCATTTCCCGCACAAAGTGTTTGACACCGAAATCCCCCGTTCCGTTTCTTTGGCTGAAGCGCCGAGTTTCGGCAAACCAATTATTCTGCACGACCCGAATTCCCAAGGCGCCAAAGCGTATGAAAGATTGGCGAAAGAAATAATAGAATTAGAATTAAGAATTTAGAATATAGAATTTAGCGAGTTTAAATATTCCTAAATCCTAACTTCTAAATTCTGAAGTTTATGTTAGGCAAAGGATTAGAATCTTTAATTCCGAAAAAAGACGTTTCCGACCGGCAAACAAACGACCAAAAAGACGAGCCGGAGGAAAATTTTTATTCCCCGAAACCTGCGCAGGCGAGCGGGCATGGCGGTGCCGTTAAAAAGACATCCTCTCATCAAGACGCCATCTTCCATATTGAAGTAGAAAAAATAAAATCTAATCCCCTCCAGCCGAGAAAAGAATTTGACCAGGAATCCCTAAAAGAATTGGCGGTTTCAATCCGCGAATTCGGCGTTCTTCAACCGATTGTGGTTTCAAAAACAGAGATAGAAAAAGAATTCGGCGCCGACGTGGAATATCAGCTTATTGCCGGAGAAAGGCGCTTAATGGCGGTAAAAATGCTCGGCTGGGAAAGAGTGCCCGCAATAATAAGGAGGGTTGAAACCAAGGCCAATCAATTAGAATTGGCAATAGTTGAAAATCTCCAAAGGCAAAATCTTAATTCCGTTGAAACCGCCCGCGCCTACGCCAAACTTCAAGATGAATTCGGCCTGACCCAAAGGGAAGTTGCCGCGCGCATAGGCAAAAGCAGAGAAACAATCGCCAACGCCTTGCGGCTTTTGAGTTTGCCAACCGAAATTCAAGACGCTATCGCCAAAAATCAAATAAATGAAAGCCAAGCCCGATTGCTCATGACCGTTGAGGACCAGTCCCAACAGCAAAAACTTTTTAAAGAGCTTGTTGAAAAAAATTTAAGCGTCCGCGAGCTTAAACAAAGAATCAGCGGGGGGCTTCAAGCTTCAAGCTTCAAGCTTCAAAACAATGACCCGGAAATTCTCGGATTTCAAGAAAAACTCACAGAACTTTTAGGAGCCAAGGTGAGAATAGAAAACGGCCAAAAGGAAGGAAAAATTATAATTTCTTTTTATTCCCCCGAAGAAATCCAAGGAATCATCCAAAAAATTCAGACCGATTTGTAATTTATCTCTCTCACTTCTTTCACCTTTTTTAGCTTAAAAACCAAGCTTTCTATTTTTCTTTTGTCGCTTAATTCGCAAACCATTTTTATATTCGGAAAACCGCCTGTTTTAATCAAATTAACGTTTATTATGTTTATGCGCGAACGCGAAACGACGGCGGTGATGTCTTTTAAAATTCCTATTCTATCCGAAATCACTATTCTAAATTCAGTGCGAACGCTCTTTTTTTGAGTAAAACTGTTTGACTTTTTCAACCCGGATTTTATTTTTCTCTTTGCCTGGTCCGTTTTGGCAAACCGCAGCCACGATTCCGACGGCCTTTTACTTTTTTGCGTCAAAATTTCCACCATGTCGCCGGACTGTAATTGATAATCAAGCGGGCTGATTTTACCATTTATTTTCGCTCCGACGCATTCATCGCCAACTGCGCTATGAATGGCGTATGCGAAATCAATCGGCGTTGCGCCGGCGGGCAAATCAACAACTTCTCCTTTCGGAGTAATGGCAAAAATCCTGTCTTTAAAAAAATCTATCTTGAGAGATTTCAAAAAATCTTCCGGATTGGAAAAATCCTTTTGCCAATTCTTCAATTGCTGAACCCAAATTAATTCATTTCTGTCGGCAAAAGAAACTCTTCTATCTAAATAATCTTTTGTTCCCTTTTTTTGTTCATACGACCAATGGGCGGCGATTCCGTTTTCCGCCTCTTCATGCATTTCTAAAGTACGGATTTGAATTTCCGTCGGCTTATTATCAAGGCAGAAAACCGTCGTGTGCAAACTTCGATAGCCGTTCGGCTTGGGTAAAGCGATATAGTCTTTTATCCTGCCTGGAAGCGGCGGCCAAAGATTATGAACTATCCCCAAAACGGCATAGCAATCTTCTATTGTTTTAACGACGACCCTTAAAGCGACCAAATCATAAATTTGATCTAAATTCATGTCGTTACGGAGAAGCTTTTTATAAAGCGAGCTGTAACGTTTCGCCCTGAAGTCTATTTTCAGCGGCTCTATGAAATTTTCTTTCAGCGATTTCCTCAAAACCGGTTCCACTTTTTCCAGATATCTTTCACACTCTTCATAACGTTCCCGAACATTTTCCAAAAGCCACTGATATTCTTTGGGGTAAAGATAATGAAAAGCTAAATCTTCAATTTCGCCCGCGAATCCCGTCATTCCCAAACGGTACGCCAAAGGAGCGTAAATTTCGTAAGTTTCAAGCGCTATCCTTTTTTGTTTTTGTGGCGGAAGAAACTGCAAAGTTTTCATATTATGAAAACGGTCCGCCAATTTAATTATAATAACTCTGATATCGTGGCTTATCGCCAAAAGCATTTTTCTGATGTTTTCCGCCTGTTTTTCTTCTTGAGTACGATACTTTAACCGACCAAGCTTTGTTACGCCGTCAACCAAAAAAGCAACTTCTTCGCCAAATTCTTTTTTTATTTTTTCCAAATCTATTCCCTCTCCATCTTCAACTACGTCATGGAGCAACGCCGCGGCGATTGTCTGATAATCCAACTGCCATTGGGCGACTTTTAGGGCTGTCTCAAAAGAATGGGCAAGGTAAGGCTCGCCGGATTCTCTTTTTTGGCCGGTATGAGCAACTTTAGAAAAATCAAAAGCGCGCTTGATAAATTCAATTTCTTTTTCAGATTTAGGAGACTTTTTTTGAAATTCGTTTAATAAATCCTTAAAATCCATAACATTTTTAGTGTATCCTATTTTTTATGAGGATTGTAGTTTAGACAAGATTTATTCAAACATCTTTCCGAAATAGTTTTTGTCCCCTGCATCATAAGCGAACCGCAGAGCTTGCAAATATTTCCCGTTGGCCTTGCCTTCATAATAAAATCACATTTGGGATAATTCGAACACGAATAAAACGCGCCAAATCTTCCGCGGCGTTCAACAATCTCGCCCTCGCATTTGGGGCATTTGATTCCGGTTTTCGACTTGGCTTCTTCTTCGGCGCTCTTTTTTATAAAACGGCATTTGGGATAATTTGAGCAAGCGACAAATTTGCCGAATTTTCCTTCACGTTCAATCAATTTTCCTATATCTTTCTCATTTCGGCCTGCCTGCCGGCAGGCAGGACAAATTTCTCCGGTTTCTTTCGGACCTTCTATGATAGAGCCGTCTATTTTTCTCGCCCCGGAACACTCCGGAAATTTTTTGCAGCTTAAAAATTTTCCCGCCCGCGAAAGCTTGATTACCATTGGCCCGCCGCAAACCGGGCATTTTATTTTTTTGTCCGCTTCGCCTAAATCCGTTATTTTCCCGGCGGTTTTTTCTTTTTCCCTTACATCTTTTGAAAACGGCCCGTAAAAATCGCCGAGCATTTTTTCATATTTTCTTTTTCCTTCGGCGATTTCATCCAATTCGTTTTCCATTTCCGCGGTAAAAGAATCGTTGATATATTTCGCGAAACTTTTCTCAAGAAAATCGCTCACCACTTCGCCGGTATCGGTGGATTTTAACGTTTTGCCTTCTTTCACCACGTAACCCCTATCTTGAATTGTTTTTATAATAGTTGCGTAAGTGCTAGGCCTGCCTATCCCCCGCTTTTCAAGCTCTTTAATAAGTCCCGCTTCGGTATAACGGTCCGGCGGTTCGGTCTGCTTGCCCTCGCTTGAAATATCCGAAAGTTTCAAAGAATCGCCTTTTAAAACCTGCGGAAGTTCAACATTTTCTCCGCGACTTGCGGCATCGGCTGCGAGCCAGCCGGGGAAAATTATAACACTGCCGTTTGCGGAAAAATCCGGAATATCTCCTGAAACTTGAAGCTTAGAGCTTGAAGCTTTAACTATATTAGCAGATACTTTCGTCCTTAAAATTTTAGCATCCGCCATCTGCGAAGCTATTGTTCTTTCCCAAATCAATTTGTAAAGCTTTTTCTGCTCTTCGTTCGCTCCGGCGGATTTTTTTACCGCGCTTGCGGGCCGGATTGCCTCATGCGCCTCCTGCGCGTTTTTACTCTTCGAAAAATAAATCCTTGGCAACAGATAATTTTTACCAAAATCTTTTTCTACCGTCTTATAAATTTGCGGCAACGCTTCCTTGCTTAAATTAAAACTGTCAGTTCTCATATAAGTTATAAGCCCCTGTTCGTACAATTTTTGGGCGATGGCCATTGTTCGCGACGGCGAAAAGCCCAAGCGCGAACTTGCCGTTTGCTGTAAGGTGGCGGTGATAAAAGGCGGCCGGGGAGAACGTTTCGTTTCTGTTTGGCTGATTCCCCTTATTTCCCAATTGTTTTCTTGCGCAATTTCGATAATGCGATTAGCCGCTTTTTCGTTTTTGGGCTGTTCATCACAAATAAGAATTATTTTTTTGCCGTTTTTTGTTTCAAACTCCCCGGTTATAACCCAATAATCTTCGGAAATAAAAGCGCGGATTTCCCTCTCGCGTTCCATTATTATGCGCAAAGCCGGAGACTGGACTCTGCCCGCAGACAATCCATAACGCACCTTTTTCCAAATAAGACCCGAAAGGTCATACCCCACAAGCCTGTCTAAAACCCGGCGCGCTTCTTGCGCTTTCACTAAATCAAAGTCTATCTCCCTGGGATGCTTTAACGCTTCATTAACAGCCGGCTCGGTTATTTCATTGAAAGTAATACGCTTAACTTTTGAATTTTTTTCGCCATTTAAATCCAGCGCCTCAATCAAATGCCAGGCAATCGCCTCGCCCTCTCTGTCCGGGTCAGTGGCAAGAATAACTTGTTCGGCTTTTTGGGAATCGCTTTTCATTTCAGAAATTATTTTTTCTTTCCCCTTGATTATTTCATAGTGCGGCAAAAAACCGGCCTCGATGTCTATGGCTTTTTTATTGCTTTTCGGCAAATCACGCACGTGCCCGATACTCGCCCTAACCACGTATCCTTCGGGCAAATACTTTGAAATTGTTTTTGTTTTCGCCGGAGACTCGACTATTAAAAGTTTCATTTTATTATATATCCTTGGCTTGTTTCTTCTAAAATATCCCTTATCACAAGCAAGGCGATAATTTGATTAACTTTTTGCGGTTCAAGTTTAGTAATTTCAATTATTTTGTCAATCCCGACGGACAAACCCGCTTGTTTTACCATTTCGAAAATAATTTTTTCTTCCCCGACTAAATCATTCTGAATTTTTGATTTTTCCGTTTCAAAGTCAAACCCCAAATCTTCAAAAACATCTTCTATTGAGGACATTAGACACGCTCCATCTCTAACCAATTTGTGCGAACCTAAATAATTAGAATGGTTCATCGGCCCGGGTACAACAAAAACTTCTCTGCCTTGTTCAGCTGCCAAACGCGCTGTCACAAGCGCGCCTGATTCATTGGGCGCTTCAACAACGATTGTGGCGATGCTTAAACCGCTGACTATTCTATTTCGCTCAAGAAATTGATGTTTCATCGCCAGTGTTCCCGCCGGATATTCCGAAATAATTGCTCCGCCGGTTTCAATTATCATTTTTGCCAAATTTTCATTTTGCCTGGGATAAATTAAATCTAATCCGCAAGCTAAAACGGCAATTGTTTTTCCTCCTCCTAAAAGCGCGCCTTCATGCGCCGCCGTGTCTATCCCCATAGCCAAACCGCTCACCACAACTATTCCTTTTTTAACGAATTTTTGAGCCATTTCTTTGGCAACGGCTCTACCGTAAGCCGTTGCTTTACGCGTGCCAACAATGGCGATTTTCGGCGGCTTAACCAACGATTTATCCAAAAAATTTCCCAAATAAAAAATTTCTTTGGGCGGGTTTGGAACTTCCTTGAGCAAGGTCGGGTAACCCACTTCTCCAAGGGAGACACGATTGATTTTTAACGTATTCATTTTATAATTATAATGCGAGTTGATAAAAAAGATATGGAATTCAAAAAACGTTTATTAATCATAATTGGCATCCCATTGGGAATCTGCGCGCTTTTAATCGCAGTTATAGTTTTTATCGGTTTTGACATTGAAAGCAAAGCTAAACAAGCCAACGAACAAAGATTGGTTTTTCTTTCCCGATTGGCCGTTGCCGATTCATTGACGTCTTTAAAAAAAGACTCCGAACAGATTAAAAATTATTATGCCGTTCTTGAAAACGCCATTCCGCAAAGGGACCGCTTGGTTCTTTTCCCAAGAGACATAAACGCCATAGGGAAACAAAATAATTTAGACATTAATATTACTCTCGGCGAAGGCTCCGGCGTTGAAGCAACGCAGTTATGGCTTACGAATTTCAAAATAACTGGAAAGGGCAATATTGAAAATTTGATGAATTTTATAAAGGCATTGGACAGCGGCCAATATCTAATCGGTTTTAAGAGCCTTGACTTCACAAGAGAAAATGATAATTTTAGGACGCTGCTTGAGGGTCAAGTTTTCTCGCTTTAAATATGCTTAAAAACAAACAAGAATTAATTTTTACAGCAACCGGCATTGTCTTAATTTTGATTTTAACCGTTTTTATTTTTTATTCCGTTGATTTTTTGTTTGAGAAAACAACGCAAACTCTTGACCAAAATTTTTCCGACAGCCAGAAAAACACCAGGTTCAATTTGGACGGCTTGAAAAAATTGGGCATTATACAGTAATAAGCCGAAATTTTTGGGTGTGTAGTTCAGTCCGACCGCAGTCCTGACCCCGATACTAAAATTTGCGCGCATAGTTCAATGGCAGAACGCTATCCTGATAAGATAGAGGTTCTTGGTTCGATTCCAAGTGCGCGCACAAAAAAATAGCGCAAATTTAGTACGGGGCAAGTAATACAGAAATCGGAGGCATGCCCCGTATACAGCCTTGCTGTTATACGGGGCTCGATCCCTCCCACTCCCACACAATAAAATTCGCCTACTATCATACATGATAGTAGGCGAATTTTATAAATCTTTTATTAAATTTTGCTTTTTACGCATAGTTAACACTTTTTTATTATAATCAATTTTGGTTTTAAGTAAACAGAATACCTAATTTTAATATATTTTGTGTTTGAAAATTATCAAAATTTGTCAAGCCTTGAAGCCAGCATAAAATAAGACGATTTGGTTTCATATATTTATTTTTTCCTTTTAATAACTTTCTTCACCGCAGTTATAATGTCTTTCGGCTCAAGGCCGTATTTTTTGAATAAATCCTTTGGCGCGGCGCTTTCACCGAATGTGTCTTTTGTACCGACAAATTCCATCGGCGCCGGATAATTTTTCGCCAAAAGTTCGGCCACTGCTCCGCCCAGTCCCCCTAAAATGGTATGTTCCTCAACGCTCACAACCGCTCCGCACTTTTTCGCCAATTCAATAATTTTATTTTCATCCAAAGGTTTAATTGTGTGATTATTTAAAACAATTGTTCCGATTTTTTCTTTTTCAAGTTCTTTAGCTGCCAAAAGCGCGTTGTATAAAATCGGTCCGCAACCGACAATCAAAACTTCCGGTTTTTTCCCTCCGGCCAAAGACTGCCAAAAGATTTCCGCTTTGCCTATCGTAAAAGGCGTTTCTTCCACCGTGAAAACCGGAGTTTTTTCGCGCGCGAACCTTAAATAAACCGGCCCGTTTATTTGAGCTGAAAAAATTGTCGCTTTTTTAGCTTCAATGGCGTCTGCCGGAACAACCACTTTCATATTCGGAATTGTCCGCATTACAGCGATATCTTCAAGCGCCTGATGCGTAGCGCCGTCAAACCCTGTTAATAAACCAGAGTGATGACCGGCGATTTTAACATTGGCATCGTTGTAGGCGATTGCCGTCCTGATTTGTTCCAATGTCCTGCCCGGCGAAAAAACCGCGTAAGTTGCCATAAAAGGAATTTTTCCAGAAACCGCCAAGCCGGCGGCAACTCCAACTAAATTTTGCTCCGCCACGCCAATCTGAAAGAATCTTTTTGGAAATTTTTCGGCGAAAAAATTCATCCGGCACGAATTTGAAACGTCAGCGGAAAGCGCCACCACATTTTCATTTTCTTCACCTAAATTAAGCAATCCCTCGCCGAATCCGTCACGAGTGGCTTTTTGTTCTATATCTTCCATAAAAATTTTATCCGATAAGCTTTCTGTCATTTTTTATTTATTATTTTTTATCTATTATTTTATTTCTAATCCGCTTCTTCTATTTTCCCTTTTAATGTTTTTATTTCTTTTAACGCCTCTTCGGCTTGTTTTTTATTCAAAGGCGAAGCGTGCCAATGATAATCAAATTCCATAAAATCCACTCCTTTGCCGGCAATCGTATGTCCGATGATAACCGTCGGCTTTTCAAAAACGGCCCGCGCTTCATTCGCCGCTCCGATAAACTCTCCAATATTATGGCCGTCGGTTTCCATGACATGCCAATTAAAAGCTTCATATTTTTCCCGTAAAGACTCAAGCGGCATTATATCTTCGGTAAAACCATCGCTTTGAATATTGTTCCTGTCTATTATCGCCGTTAAATTTCCCAATTTATATTTTCCCGCGAGCATTATCGCTTCCCACGTATTTCCGCAATCGTGCTCGGCATCCGACATAAGACAATAAACTTGATATTTAGCTCTTAGTGAATTTGCCGGACTGTCGAGCCGGTCAGCTAAAGCCATTCCTATGGCTTGAGAAAGTCCCTCCCCTAAAGGACCCGAGGAAGTTTCAATCCCCGGTAACGCTTTTCTGCGCGGATGCCCCTGAAGCCGGCTGTTTAACTTTCTTAAAGTTTTCAATTCTTCAATCGGAAAATATCCCGCCCTTGCCAAAGCCGCGTATTGAACAGGGCAAATATGGCCGTTTGATAAAACCAATCTGTCTCTTTCGGGCCAATCCGGATTTTTTGGATTATGTTTTAAAATATAAAAATAAAGCGCTGAAAAAATATCCGCCATCGCCAAAGAACCGGCCGGATGACCCGAGCCGGCGCTTAAAATCATTTCAATAACATCTTGCCGGAGCAAACAAGCCGTGCTTTCGAGAAACCTGATTTTTTTATCGTTTAAAATTTCCACGATTTTAATTCATTGAATTTAGCTTTCAATTTCACCGATTTTCCTCAACCTTTTTCTATACGGTTCTTTTTCAGAAAAACCGGTTGCCAGCCAAACGCCTAAAATTTTCTCGGCGTCTTCTTCGTTCAAAAAATCTGCAGGCAGAGACAAAATATTCGCGTCATCGTCATTGCGCGCCAAAAATGCCTGGTCAGAGTTAAAAATCAAAGAAGAACGGACTCCTTTAAATTTATTGGCAACAATATCCATGCCCACGCCCGAACCGCAAATTAAAATCCCTTTGCGAGCCAGTGGGTCTTGGCTCACCGCATCACCGACAAGCTTAGCGAAATCAGGATAGTCATCGTTTTCGTCAAACTTAATGTTTCCAACGTCAATAATTTCGTAGCCTTTCTTCTCCAAAAAATTTTTCAGGGATTCTTTAAGTTCAAATCCCCTGTGGTCGGCGCCAATGTAAATAAGCATAAATTATTAGATTGTCTTCAAGACATGGCGTATTAGCATAGCCGCATACCCCCACTCATTGTCGTACCAGCTCAAAACCTTGACCAAGTCACCGTCAACAACCTTGGTAAATTTTAAATCAACTATCGCTCCATACGGCTCGACAATAATGTCTGAAGAAACAATTTGCTCTTCAACGGTCTTTAAAATCCCCTGCCAGCGGGGCTCTTTCTCAGCTTTTTTAAAAATTTCGTTTATTTCCTCAACTGAAGTTTTCTTTTTTGCCAAAAAAGTGATATCGGCTATTGAACCAACGACCACGGGCACTCTTAAGGCGATACCGTCAAATTTTCCCTCCAATTCTTTAAACGCCCGCGTTACCGCGATTGCCGCGCCGGTTGTTGAAGGAATAATATTTTGCGCTCCGGCTCTGCCACGCCTGAAATCGCTTCCCTTAATCGGTGAATCAACTATTGTTTGCGTATTGGTGTAAGCGTGAACCGTATTTAAAATCGCTTTTTGGATGCCAATGCTTTCCGCCATTATCGCGATAACCGGATAAGCGGCGTTTGTAGTACATGAAGCGTTTGAAGAAAGATTGCAAGTTTTTAAATCGGCTTCATTCAATCCCACAAGAATTGTTTTGCCACCCGCGACTCCTTCTGCGTCTTTCGCCGGCGCGGTTAGGACAACTCTTTTTGCGCCTGCATCCAAATGAACTTTGGCTTTTTCAAAAGATTCAAAAACTCCGGTTGATTCAACAACCAAATCAATGCCTAAATCCTTCCATGGAAGTTTCGCAGGGTCCTTTTCCTGTAAAAATTTAATTTTCTTCCCGTCAATAATTAAAAAGCCGTTCCCTTTATCGTATCCGACATTTCCATTATAAACTCTGTAAACCGAATCATACTTAAAAAGATAAGTGAGATTTTCCAAATCACCCAAATCATTTATGGCAACAACTTCGATTTTTTGCTCGGAAAGAGCTTGGCGTAAAAATAATCTGCCAATCCTTCCAAAACCGTTTATCGCAATCTTCATATTCCTAATTATACAATTCCCTTAATTTAAAAACAATAATGCCAAAAGCAACTGCCACATTGAGCGATTCTTTTTTTCCGGACATCGGGATTTCCAAAATTTTATCGGCGCGCTTCAAAATTAAAGACGGCAATCCATTTACCTCGCTTCCCAATATCAAAGTGATTTTTTGTCTACTTTCCCGCGGGAAAGTAGACAATGTTTTAATTTTATAATACGAAACTGATTTTTTACTTTGCTCAATCGCAAAAATTTTATATTTCTGTTTTTTTAAATCATCAATTAACTTGCTTATCGTTTTTACTTTTTCCCATTCAATATAATTTTCCGCGCCCAGAGAAACTTTTGTTAATTGCTGGCGGGGCCGGCCGAAAGAATCAATCGGCGCCGGCGTAATCCCGCAAAGATAAATTTTTTTAATTCCGGCCGCATCGGCAGTCCTAAAAATAGAACCGACGTTATGCAAACTGCGGATATTATGGAGAACAACTATCATTTTATTCAATTACATTAAACCCACTTTATTTTTTACTTCCAAGATTTTTTTATTGGCGATTTTTTCGGCTTTTTCCGAACCGCTTGCCAGAATAGCGGAGAGTTTTGCCGGATTTTTAAGTAACACCGATTTCTTTTTCCTAAAATCGGCAAAATAATCGGCGACAAATTCCGCCAAATCATTTTTAAGAGTTGAATAATTTTTGCCGGCAAATTTGCTTTCCAGTTTTCCGATTGTTTTACCGCTCAAGGCCGAATAAATTTCAAGCAAGTTGCTTATCGCCGGCTTATTTTTTTTGTCATATTTTATTTCCGAACCGGAATCGGTCACCGCTTTTTTAATTTTATTTTTTATTTCTTCCGCGAAATCATCTATAAAAAGACAGCTCTCGGGCTGGGACTTGGACATTTTCTTTTCGGGATTCGCCAAACTCATTACTCTTGACGTTTCGGTTTGAATAGCTTTTGGTTCAATAAAGGTTTTACCGAATTTTGAATTAAATTTTCTTGCAAGCGTTCGAGCAAATTCAAGATGTTGTAATTGGTCATTACCAACAGGAACAAATTGAGCATTGTATAATAAAATATCTGCAGCCATTAAAATAGGATACTCCGCCAATCCAAAATTCGACTCTTCAATAATTTTATCAAATTTCTCTTTTGTAATATTTTCCCTTTCTGAAGGTTTTAACGGCTGCAAAACTTTTTCCTTAAAAGCAGTCATTCTCAATAATTCACTCACAGGTGTAAGAGTGCTTAAAATCCACTTTAATTCTTGCACAAATCTAATTTGAGATTGCCGAAAAATTACCGATTTTTTCGGGTCTAAACCTGCAGCCAAAAAATCCGCCATAAGATTTGGGATATTACGGCTTAAATCTTTAGCATTGGGATTTTCTGTAAGCGCATGTAAATCGGCAATAAAAAAGTAGCATTGGTATTTACCGGAGTCTTGCAAATCAACGAAGTTTTTTAACGCTCCCAAATAATTTCCGATGTGAAGTTTTCCAGTCGGCTGAATGCCTGAAACTAAAATCGGTTTCATAAATTTAAACTTCGATTATCACGGGCAAAATCATCGGCCGTCTCTTGGTTTTATTATACAAAAATTGGCCGATTTGGTCGCGCATCAGGGATTTTATATAATCCGTTTCCAGCTGCTG
>Ga0210057_1005066_pt1 | contig 17125 bp, 14 predicted proteins | sample CryGeyCG2114_010_2_FD_183968 | JGI IMG/M metagenome (GOLD analysis project Ga0210057, IMG submission 183968) | Groundwater microbial communities from aquifer - Crystal Geyser CG10_big_fil_rev_8/21/14_0.10 (SPAdes) (version 2) | ecosystem: Environmental > Aquatic > Deep subsurface > Groundwater ...
CCACCCGCCTCGATGTCCTCGATATAACCACTTCCCTGCGGCAAAGGCTCTAGTAAATGATAAGCAGAAGAAATAACAGGCGCGATTACAGCAACAATAAGCACAATTGTCAGGGCATATTTAATTATTTTTCTTATATTCATAGATATAATTTAATTTCTTTTTAGGCTTTCCCTAATCCCCTCCAAAAAAAGGGGCAAATGACTAAAAATTGATCTTCACGCTTTCGTATGCTTTCTGTAATACATTTGCCGTACTCTTAATACTTAAACTGATATTCGCGATGCCTTTTTGGTTCTTCTCTGACCTTAAACTTAAAATATTTTTGTTCCCCTCTTCTGGCAAAACACCCAGCCCATTCATCTGCCAGCTATAAACAAGGTCATTCAAATTGTCTAACAAGAAAAAGAAAGGCTCTGCTCTTATACCAATCTCACTTGTCATTAAATCAATACCACCATCTAAAACCTTATTACTACTGACCCCCTCCAAAGGATTATATCTGTAAAAAAGAATTTCTGGCTTCCCTTCTGCGGACAAAGCGAAAGCTCGCTCTGTATAAACAGTTTGTCCCATGTCTGAAACCCTCAAACCAACAATGGAATCACTATATCCGTCAAGTCTAAAAACAAAAAAATCTTTTCCAAGGCCAGACCTAAGAGTGTCTTTTACATAGTCAACATGCCACTCATAATTTAAACTATTACCAGAAAGCTCACTCCCATTTAAAAACAAGTGAGGAATTGCAATTAGCTTAATCTGAGAACCAATTGAAGGCAACGCTTTCCCTTTGTACCAATAAGGGACATATGTCTGTGCCTCCCACAAGAAATCTATATCATTTCCTACAATCACTGTTGTCTTTGAATTACTTACATCATCATTGGTCGTAACATAAGCAGTAATAGTTTTTTTACCCCCTAATTCTGGTGCCTCAATGTCTATTGAAGTTTTTCCAACCCCTCTTTCAAAAATCTTACCGTCTACTTCCCAAATAATCTCGGCTCTTTCTTTGTCAAATTGAAAAGTAGAGATATACGCGGTTACATTTTCACTAGGCGATGGGTTTTTAGGATTTAATGAAATTGAGAAATCACTACTGCCAATAGCTCCAGTAGTTGATGCACAAAGAAAAAATATTCCTGCCACTAAGGATAAAGAAAAAGATCTTAGTATTGTCTTTCGTGTCTTTTTAATAAATGCCAGCATAATCATTATTGTTTTTAATTATATCAGCAAATGCCTTTATTCAATAGGAGTTTTTCCACTTTTTGTAGAAAATTTAATATTTTAAACAACCATACCCCACAGCTCATACACAACGGCAGTGATTAAGGCGATTAGCGTGATTATATGAACGATGTTTAGGGGTTTAAGCTTTGTTTCAAAAGTTGAGGCGATAAGAATGCCGTTCTGTTTGTCTTTAATTCTTCTGCGCAACTCCCCCCCCATCATAATTATATAAACACCGATGATTCCCATTCCAATAGTACCGATGATACCAAGAACTGTAACAAAATCTTCTATACCAAGAAAAAAGAGTGCCATTGGTGGAACAACAGCAAAAACCCACGAAAGGAATTTTGGCATTTTGTAATCATAGTTAAAAATGTGTTTTGTAACGCTAGTTAGGGCTAGATAAGAAGTAGCAACAGCCAAAAAACCGATCAAAGATCCGACAAAAAGCCCTTTAGGACCCAAGACTCCGACAATACCAGAAAAAGCATCTTGGGTGGTCCCCAAGCCACTCACCCCCCAAACAGAGAAAACAAACACAAAATAAATAGCTGCGGTTAAAGTCAAACTCGCGATAACAATTCTTTTGAACTTCTTTATCTTAATTGTAGATTTATTGTGGTTATTTTTATCAAAAAAAAGATCGCAGGCTTCAGGAAGAACAGAAAAGCCCCCGAGAGAGAAAAGCCAAATACCATATGGAAGAAACCACTCACCTATTGGAGCAAAGCTAAGATTTGTTATAAAATTACTTGTCTCTATAAAAGGGACCGCAATGAAGAGTTGATAAACAACAAAACCAAGAAGCGGGACTGTTAAATAAAAATTAACAGTAGCGACTTTGCTTAAATTTAAATAGGCGAGAAATGCCCCTACAATAAAGAAAATAGTCGTTAACTCAACCGCATCTAGACGCAATGATATATTAGAGAGAAACAAACCTGCAAGAAGAGCATAAACAAGTAGAGAACCATAATAAGAAGCGACCGTAGCAACAAAAGCAATCTTCTTGTGTGTCTTGCCTAAATACTTTTCAACGTAGCCTGGAAAACGATGTTGCCCTTTTGTGAAATAAGTGATTTCGCTGTAAAGAATCATTAAAACAAAAAGAACTGAAAAAGCGACAATAAAAAATGCAACTCCCCAAAAAGCACCTGCCTGAGCAAATGCATACGGGAGAGCGAAAATTCCTGCGCCAAACATCATCCCAACCATTATTCCAATAGCCTTAAGCGAAAGATAAGTCATAAATTATTTATTATCATTCACCTTCTCTCCACCACGCGTTACTTCTAATAAACCTTCTCTCTGTTTTTCAACAAGAGCGATAACTTTTTCTACGAGAGCCTTAGGGTTAGAATCAAAAACAACCGCGTCTGAACCTCTGTGGGCTTTTTCGATAGCCATTTTAATCAATTCATCCATTTTCCAATCACCTTCTAGAACACCAATCGGTTTTCCATCTTCAAAAGCAATAGTAAATTCATTTAAGGTACCCATACGTCCGCAACCAACAATAACCGCGTCAGAAGAACGAGTAAGCATCAGGTTACGTCCAGAATAACCAAAACCGGTATAGATTATCATATCCATGTAGCCCAATGGCAAATCATAGCCCTGAACGTGCTCTTTTTCAGTTGAAGCAGGAGAAAGACCAAGGGAAATTCCTCTTTCTTCTTTGGCTCCCATGGCTGCCCACAAAGGGAAACCTGTTGTAGCACCTGTCACAAGCACTCCACCATGCCTAGCAATTTCTTTGCCTAATTCTTTCGCAGCCTCCATAGAATTAGCCCCGCAATAATTAGTTTTAGCTGCACCAGATACACAAATCTTGATTTTTGCTTCCATATGTTTATCTCCGCGAAGAGAACCTATAAAATTATCATTTTGATGGCTATTTACTTGAATGTTCATATTTGTTTTAAAAAAATTAAATTATTAAAATCTTATCTTACTCTAAAAAATATTTCATTTGAAACTGGTTCTTCACTAAACGGCTTCGGCCATGTAAATACAACACTACGAGACGAATTACCTGCGACAGAATTAATTCTAGTCGAACTGACTCCGATAACTCCTCCATCATTGTCATACAATGCGACAGATGCAGAAATATCATCAACGGGATTAAACTCTTTGTTGCCAACCTCAACAGTGAGACGAGGAAAAGGTTCGTTCACAAAATATTTTTTTAAAATAACAAGCGATGATGTTTCTGGCTTGATGTTAATCCATTGAGGAAATTCTTCAAACTCAAGATATGCACGTTCAGGAACACGGCGTCCGACATTAATATTTGTTTCCAAAAGAGCAAAACGATCCCCTGGGTTTACAAAAGTTTCTCCATCTTTAACCGCCACTAAAATATTATTACTGTCATAAAGTCTGAAAGTGTATTTTAAAGACTTAATGCCCAGAAACAAGTTAGGGTTCTCTACCATACCAGCAACTTCATAATTCTCATTCTCCAGTTTAATAACTTTACTCCAACCGACAATTAAATCTTTAATCTCTCCGATACATTCAGCGCAAGCCCCCCCACAATCAATACCAGTCTCCTCCTGATTTTGCTTACCATCAAAACAAGTCGGAGCATTAAGAGAACGCCAGACAAAAAAAACAGTAATCGCAAAAACTAAAAACACTATAAACAAGATAAAAAATTGTTTTTTGACTCTCCATTTAATAAACATAGAGTTATTTTAACACATCCAAGAATGTATTGGAAATTAGACTCGGAAACGTCTTTAGCAGTGAAAGAAGGTTTTGATAGAATTAAGGCTTTTTAAAGATAAAAAAATAAAAAAGCCCCACTAAAGCAGGACTTTTTTGTCTAAATTAAATACTTTGTTCTGGCGATTAGCTACTTTCCCCATAAAGAGTATCATCGCCACTACTGTGTTTTACTTCTCTGTTCGGAATGGGAAGAGGTAGTTCCACAGCGTCAAATCACCAGAACAAAATATTTAATTATAAACTTGAATAATTAAATATTACGTATATCAAGATTATTTGAGATAAAATCCCAAAGTTGATGTTGGATTAAATTGATAAGTAGAAAAATATGAATATTAGTACTCCTCGGCTGAACACATTACTGTGCTTACACCTAGAGCCTATCACGTAGTCATCTTCTACGATTCTATGATTCCTAATCTTGGAGTGGGTTTCCCACTTAGATGCTTTCAGTGGTTATCCCTTCCCAACATAGCTACTCAGCGATGCTCCTGGCGGAACAGCTGATACACCAGAGGTTAGTTCATCCCGGTCCTCTCGTACTAGGGACAAATCTCCTCAAGAATCAACGCCTGCAGCAGATAGGAGACCAACCTGTCTTACGACGGTTTGAACCCAGCTCGCGTATCTTTTTAATTGGCGAACAGCCAAACCCTTGGGACCTTCTCCAGCCCCAGGATAAGATGAGCCGACATCGAGGTGCCGAACATTGCCGTCGCTCTGGACGCTTAGGCAATACTAGCCTGTTATCCCCGGGGTAGCTTTTATCCGTTAATCTCCAGCCACATCTAATGCGTACTGTCGGTTCACTATGCTCTGCTTTCGCACCTGCTCGACATGTCCGTCTTGCAGTCAAGCCAGCTTGTGCCATTACACTATCAGCACGGTTTCCATTCGCGCCTAGCTGACCTTAATAGACTCCTCCGTTACTTTTTAGGAGGAATTCGCCCCAAACAAACTACCCGCCAGGCACTGTCCCCTAACGTTTTTGCCGTTAAGGTTAGAATTTAAACTAAACAAGATCGCTATTTCACTGGCGGCTCCACCACTTCCGAAAAAATGACTTCAAAGCCTCACGACTATTCTACGCATGCAAAATCTAAATTCAATACCAAGCTATAGTAAAGCTCCCGGGGTCTTTTCGTCTAGCTGCAGGTAGAGGGCATCTTTACCCCCATTGCATTTTCACCGAGCTGCTTCCCGAGACAGTCCCCCAGTCGTTACGCCATTCGTGCACGTCGGAACTTACCCGACAAGGAATTACGCTACCTTAGGACCGTTATAGTTACGGCCGACATTCACCGGGGCTTACATAGCCCAGCCTACATCCGAAGATGCAGACCATCCATGTTTAACCTTCCGGCATTGGTCAGGCGTCACCCCGTATACATCCTCTTACGAGTTCGCACGGAGCTGTGTTTTTGATAAACAGTCGCCAGGGGTACTTTCGCTGCGGCCGAACCACATCACACAAAGTGCGATGCGATAATCCGAAGCTCTCAACCCAAAACTTGTCTCATTTGCTCGATTGTACTTTAGTACTTTTTACTCTTTTTTGTGCTCAGAACTTGATCATCACACGCTGTGTGATGTGATCCGGCAGACCTTATCCCGAAGTTACGGTCGCTTTTTTGCCGAGTTCCTTGGGAAGCACTCACTCGTTCGCCTTGGTCTACTCGACCTACCCACCTGTGTTGGTTTTCGGTACGGATTCGACATTCTTAGCTCTAGAAGTTTTTCTTGGAAGACTGCTCAGCTGAATCTCCATGCCCGTAAGCACAGATTTCTACAACACTTGGGCTTGTTATTAAAAACAGTATTCCGGATTTACCTAAAATACGCCCTTATGATGCCGACATAAATCCAATAATATGCTCAGCTTACTAATCTCCGTCACTCCATCGAAAAATATCGAAGTTACGGAATATTAACCGTATGTCCATCGACTACGACTTTCGTCATCGCCTTAGGCCCGACTAACCCTTGACTGATCAACATTGCCAAGGAAACCTTAGGTTTTCGGCGTGAAGGTAATCTCACCTTCATTGCGGTTACTTGTGCCAACATTCTCACTTCCTAACGCTCCACCACTTCTCACGAATACGGCTTCACTGCAAGTTAGGAACGCTCTCCTACCACTTCAGTACAAAAGTACTGAAGTCCTCAATTTCGGTATCTTACTTAGTCCCGATATATTTGCGGTGCGAAATCTCTCGATGAGTGAGCTATTACGCTTTCTTTAAAGGATGGCTGCTTCTAAGCCAACCTCCTCATTGTTTGAGAAATTTCACCTCCTTAAGTACACTTAGTAAGAATTTAGGGACCTTAATTAGAGATCTGGGCTGTTTCCCTTTCGACCGACGGAGCTTAGCCCCCGTAGTCTGACTGCCTGTTAATTAATCCTTGGTATTCGGAGTTTGATTGGGGTGACGAGATTGCTCCCTGTTCAACCCATCCAGTGCTCTACCCCCAAGGGGTACGACAGACGCTAACCCAAAAGCTATTTCGGAGAGAACCAGCTATTACCGAGTTCGATTAGCTTTTCACTCCTTACCACAGCTCATCCGATAGTATTGCACGGCTAAACGGTGCGGGCCTCCCCCCGCGTTTCCGCGGGGTTCACCCTGGCCATGGTAAGATCACCCGGCTTCGGGTCCTAAGCATAAAGCAAAATTTCGCGCTATTAACACTTGCTTTCGCTACGCCTCCGTTCATTACGAACTTAGACAAGCTATATGCTTAGACTCGTTGGCTCATTCTTCAATAGGCACGCCGTGGCTCTGATAAATCAGAGCTCCGACTCCTTGTAGACATATGGTTTCAGTTTCTATTTCACTCCCCTCTCCGGGGTTCTTTTCACCTTTCCCTCACGGTACTAGTTCACTATCGATCTTTAAGAGTATTTAGCCTTAGCAGTTAGTACTGCCAGATTCCCCCAAGCTATTCATGTCTCGAGGTACTCAGGATAAACGACAAAAAGTTATTTTGTTTTCGCTTACAGGACTATTACCTTCTTTGGTTTTGCTTTCCAGCAAAATTCTGCTAACAAAATAATTTATAACTTTCTCTTCTAAATGGAAGAGGAAAGTTAAATACATAACTGCCCTCTTCCAAAGAAGAATATCATTTTCCTACAACCCCCATAATATTAAAAAATGGGTTTGGGCTATTCCCTTTTCGCTCGCCGCTACTAAGAGAATGTCGTCAACATAAGTCAACATTGTTTTCTTTTCCTCTGGGTACTGAAATGTTTTACTTCCCCAGGTTCCCCCGTACTACATAAGTAATACGCAATACTGGTTTACCAGTACTAGGTTTCCCTATTCGGATATCTCCGGATCAAAGCCCGCTAGACGGCTCCCCGAAGCTTGTCGCAGTCACGCCACGTCCTTCATCGGCTCTTAAAGTCAAGGCATCCACCATACGCCCTTAAAATAATTGTGTAATGCATTTTGATGCAAGACACTCTCTACCTTTCAATTTAGACCCAACACCAACTTTGAAAATCTATCCTGTTTTTTTCAAAATTGGCATCTTGATATTGTATTAAAATGTTAAATTTCAGTCTTCTCTTGCCGTATTAAAAAAGAATAAAAAAACCGCCTTTTAAGCGATAACAGCTGTTATTAAGCTGCTTAAATTACCGCCCAATATAGCTTTGTCTTCTTTTCTATCATTTAGTCTTTTAAGTATAAGCATTCCTTAAAAAAAGTCAACCCCGTCACCTTCTGGTAACGGGGTCAACCCAGCCGTTTATATCAAATAGCAACTAAATGGATACAAACAATCTATTCAAAGATATAAACTTATTTTTTGTTGATATCTTTCCTAAGCTTTTCTATATACTGAGCAGCTGCTTCTTTGCCTCCTAAGCCAAAAGCAAGACCACCAGCGATAGTTAACATAGCAACAACTCCTGTGAATAATGTTTGAGCCAAAACTCCAACAATACCCAACTGAAATAGGGCTGCCAAAATAGCAAAAACCCAAATTGACCACTTAGCGACGCCTCCTAGCAAATGAGCTGAAGGAGCATCAACTGCTTTAGCTGAACCAACGACAAGTCTCTTAACAATTTCAGCAACATAAGCAGCTGAAATTAAGATAACAGTAGCAACAAATACGCTAGGTAAGTAGTTAACTATTTCCCTAAGCAAATCTGTTACCTCGGTCAAACCAAGTACATCCAAAGAAGCGATTAAGAAAACGATGATCAAAAACCATCTAACCAAACCGCCAATGAAAGCGCCTGCGTCAAGACGAAATCCAGCCTTGTCTAGAAAACTCTCTACGCCAACTGACTGTAGGATATTATCAAGCTTAAGAGCCTGAGTAGCTCTATCAACAGCCTTACCTATCAACGTTGCAAGCAACCAACCGCCAATAAAGACGATTAGAGCAACAACGAGCTGAGGCAAGAAAGCGAAAATGCCTTCCCACAATCCACGAAAAGAACTTGTCAAGACTTCAAAATTCCAGAATGCTGACATAATGTTTAAATTAAAATAAAAAATAATAAATGAATAAAGTTCTTGTGCACAATAACCTTAATATTTCGACCCCGCCCGATTTAGAAGAGCGCTAATTTATATAACTATATAATAACATATAGAAAAATTTGTCAGTATCAGACATGTGGATAAAATCCATTAGATTTCCAACTTATTAAAAATCTTTTCATGTGGATAGTCTAAGACATCACGAACAAAACGGTCTGACATCCCGTATCTATATAAAAATTCTTTTGCATCAAAGGCAGAATAAGTAAAAGTCCGTCCAATTTCAGCCTCTACTTTCTCTAAAACTTTATCAAGGGCACGTTTTTTAATCCCATCAGCAACCAACAACAAATCTACACGGCTATCATCTTCTTGTATAAAAACTCCTGACAGTATGACTAACTGCAATTTTCCAGCTCCCCTTAATGTCTTAATCAATTTTTCTTTATCAAGAGGGAAAGCTTTAACTACAAGATTTTTAAGAGGAACAAGCAATGGAAATAAATCATTTAACTGGTAACCATTTACTTTTTGCTTCTTGTTCTTTATTTTACCATTCTTAAGTTTAACAAAACTATCAACAGTAGTTGATTTACTCTGGATAAGATCTATGCCTTTTAAAAAACCTATTTCTTTCTTAACAATTCTTAAGTCAACCTTGCAACGATCAGCGACATTTTCCGCTGAAAAAATCATACCCAGATGAATAAGAAAAAAACGCATTATTTTAACCCGGTCGTTTGAACCGAATAACTTATCCAGAACACTAACATTTGTTGACATGTCTTTAATTATAAACACTAAACGCGTAATTTGCAAAGCAAATTACGCGTTTAAGTTTATCTTTAGTTAAAAGTTTAAGAAATGACCGCCTACTTAATATCTACAGAAGCACCAGCTTCAATAAGTTTAGCCTTCAATTCTTCAGCAGCAGCCTTGTCTAGACCTTCTTTGATCATAGCTGGGGCACTTTCAGCTAATTCCTTAGCTTCCTTGAGACCCAATCCTAGAGCCTCTTTCAAAACTTTGATTACTTGAATCTTTTGGTCTCCGGCAGTCTTCAATTCAACACCGAAAGAAGTCTGTTCTTCTCTATCATCAGCTGCAGCGCCTCCAGCAGGAGCAGCCATAACAGCAGCTTGAGCAGTAACACCAAATTTCTTTTCCAATAATTTAACCAACTCTGAAAGCTCAAGAACACTCATTTTTTCAACCTGCTCTACAAGATCCTTAAATTTTGCAGGAATTTCTACAGGTTCTCCAGCCGCTTCAATAGCTTTAGGAGCTTCAGCTGTTTCTTCAACTTTAGCATCTTCAACAACTTCAGTTATCTCAGTTGCATCAACATTTGTTTTGTCTTCTGTCATAATTTTAATATTTATTTTTTACTAATTGCATCCAAAGTTCCGACGAAACCTTGAATCGGTGAATTAAGAACGTTAACAAACTGACCAAGTAAAATTTCACGAGATGGAATATCAGCCAATGCTGTTGCAGTAGCCGCGTCGATAAATTTGTTTTCAAAGATACCTCCCAAGATACTCATCTTCTTCTTTTTCACGTAGTCTTTAACTCCCCTAGCGGGAGCAATTACATCTTTGAAAGAATAAGCCAACGCAACTTCCCCTTCCAATTCAGGAAGCTCTCCTTCAATCCCTAAACTATCATAAGCTCTTTTGACTAAAGTCTTTTTAGCTACAAAATAATTTGAGTCAGCTTTTTTAAGAGAACTTCTCAACTCGCAAGCATCAGATACGTTTAAACCGTGAAAGTTTACAAAAACAGTCATCTTAGACCGTTTCAGTTTGTCCTTTACGTTATTAAAAACTTCTTCCTTTTTTTGTCTTGTGATTGCCATAACTAAAATGCCAATTTACAAACTATAAGTTAAAAGCAAATTATGCCATTTAACGTAAAGCTCATACATTCACATAACATAATGAACGACCTTTATTTAAACAAAGCCTTTTGTGAACAATAGAGATAAAGGACGTTTTTACGCATCCGTGTCCTTTACATGTTAATATAATGGACACCAACTTAGTATTCATCTCGGCAGGTCTTAAATCGCCTGCTGTCTACGACTTAGTTTGTATAATTAGTATACTTATTTAATTATTATAGTCAACAACGACGCAACCAGGACCACATTACTATACCGAAATTAGTATGCAATCAGAAGAACAACCAGAAACGCTATTGTGTTCTTTAGGGGTTCCATTAATAAAATCTCCGCCAGCATCGAAACCATTTACCTCAAAAAGATTATTCGACCCCCAATTAGAAGAATCAGACCCAAAAACATCAAAATAAATACGCTCCATGGAGCTTTCTTCAGAATCTTCTGATTTATTACTACCAGCACACCATTCGTCGCCACAATCCGAAAGACTAGGAGTTATATCTATTGTCGTTGTTGAATTTCCCTCAATAGCATGATACAAACCAAGCACTTCTCCAGTATTGTTCAGCGACCAACTAGATCCACCATTTCCATAAATCAAATCAGCCGAAATATCGCTAATAGTATTATCATCTGCTCTCTCCATAAGATAATATTCCCCTGGAGAAATAGTGCCAGAAAGTTGTATATACGGACGAGAATCTTCAGATGATAAAACAATGTTTGTTAAATCTATTTCATAATCGGTCCTGTTATAAAGCTCTATCCATTCATCATTTGAAGATGCCGCCGTTCCCGCCCATGCTATTTCGTTTATAATAATCGGCATCGGAAATATTTCAACTAATTTTTCTGTAGAAGTGGCGATACTACTTGAAAAATTGTGAGCAACTATTGAAAGGACATAAGAATCGGAAGGAATAACCAACTGTGACGAATTATCTGTTGTGGTTGACATTTCATCACCATCAACCAAAATAGAATAATATGAAAAATCTGTCGGCGAATTCACAACACTCCAAGACAAATCAATAGTATCGCTGGCAGACAGACAAATTTCTGAGGTTAAAGAATGTTCGCATTGAAAGATGCTAAAATAATTAAATTCTGGTGGCTCAATATTTACAAAAACATCAACTCCAACTCCGTTAGACAAAAACTCGTTGCTATTTATTATTTTTTTGGTGAAAAAATTAATAGTAGTAGTCCCTTGCGATAACCCATCTAAGACCAATGTCCAGTTGCCATCTGTGTCAGACGTTGTTGTCGCTTCAGAAAAATCATTTAGGACAACAAGAGAAGAAGATGCAAACCCAGAAAAAACAACTGAAGTAGAAGCAAAAGGTGCAGAAAAATCGCTAGGTGAAATTATAATAGGAGGATATACAGGCAATAAAACCCCGATGTTTATATCTGTAGAAATTGAAACATTCCCAGAAATATCTGTAGCAAAAAAAGAAACTGTCGTGCTGGCTTCATCAAAATTTAAAGACAAATTCCAATTTCCGTTAATTGTCGATGTCGCAACTGTCGTTGTCGCTCCGCCCAACAAATAAACAGCGCTAATAGTGGAGCTTGCCTCTGCTGTCCCAATGAAATCAATAGTAGAACTCGCAAAAGTCTCTAAAAAATTAGTTGGAGAAATAATAACAGGAGAATCTGGTGCAATCAAGTCAGGGTAAACACAACTAGCATCATCTTCTGTCGCCTCATGGTTGTAATTATCTGCAAGCTCATCTGTACAACCCAAAATCAATTCTATTTCCTCTGATTCAATAATTTCTATTTCTTCTTGTGGAGTCGGAGAGTTTCCCCCTCCGCCCCCTCCGCCAGGTCCGATGTTAGATAAAATTGAATAACGAGGATAAACAATACCAAGAACAACTTGTTGAGATTGCGACTGAATAATTACCTCATTACTTTGAACAGTTTCTACTCCAGGGTTATTTGTCGTGAAGTTGTCTAAATTATCAATAGGGACACTAACGATATCGTCCGATGGAACAAAATAATCAATGCTTGCGTCATCAGCACCGGCAATCGATTGAAAACCACCAACAATATTGTTCCCATCATTTTCATTTTGTGCTGGAATGTTAATGTCTTCGGACAAACCCCCGAGAGAAGCGAGCATCGTTATGGGAGGAACATCTTTATTTAAAAAACCCCTAATTCTATCCCAGAAATTCTCATCATATTCTTTTTCTTTTTTAATTCTTTCAATCTCTTTTTCCGCCTCCTTTAAAAACAAATCAATCAATCCTGCGCCATAAGAGACAGCCTTCGGGGCGAGAAGATCGTGGTAGGAGGAGTGAACATATGGATCCATAGAATATCTTCTTGTATTAAAAGACAGTTTCTCTATCCTCACAAACTTAAAAAAATTACCATCTATATCTTTTTTTATTCCATATAATTTAAATTTTTCATCACTTTCTTTAAATGCAACTTCTTCTAAATTTAGGTTTCTTATTTCACCTACACTAAAAGATCCATTACTTAAAAACCCATTTGAATATCCAGCCAACTTATCAAAAAAATCACCGATCTTATCAAAAACAAACGGCTCGGCGGTATTTATATCAACCATATTTACATTACCAAAATCTCTCGCCCAATTTTCATAAGGGTCGCCCTCAGGATGTGCATCATCTCTAGTATGGGCTGGCACCGCCATATCTTCAATCAAATGCAGAAGATGTCCGAGAGCGATAAAAGCTTCTTTTTTATCGTTTCTAACGTAAGAATAAATAGCCATTTGCCAAGTCTGATCTCTAATTTTATTTTCCGATTGTTTATTTTGATCTGTCGCCCATTTCTTAGCACTTTCGTATTGGACACCTAAAAACCTTAAACCCTTACCTGTAGTTGGGTTGTAAAAATGATTCATATATCTAAAAGATAAATCCTCATCTACCGCACCCTTGATAATCCATTGTTTTTCTTCTTGGGTAATTTGAGTTTGAGAGTTTTTATTAAACAAAGCCACGGCTTTTTCCGTGATATATGGGTGAGAGATGTTTGTGTCATAAGATAAGACATTATGATTAAAAAATAAAGATGTTAACAAAACAAATATCACAAGTAAAAATTTTGGAAATAATTTGTAACTAAGTTTGTGATTAATATTAGACACAATATTTTTATTTTTTTATGTCTTATAGACTTTCCATCTTCCAGTCGCCAGTTAAATTTTTTCGAAAATGAACAGAATTAACAAAAACTTTTTCTTCTTCAATGCGATCATACTCATATTCAGCAACAGTAGTATTCATCTGAATCTTCTCTATTTTTTCTGGATACCCTTCATATCCGTCCATAAATTTTCCATCACGATATGCCTTGGTCAAATCTTTCACATTCTCCTCATATTTTTTATTCTCCATCCCCCCGTAACCCTTTGCAAAAATCTCCATTTTTGGAGTTATTTTAACATTGTTTTTATTCCAAAAATTTATAAACATATCGTATCCAGTTTCGTTATACAACTGTTCAATCGCCATCTGCAAATTATTTTCTTTTAATGCTTGCCTGAATTTAGTGTAAGTTTCTTCCGGGGTTGTTCTTGTTGGGATGTCAACATTTGGCTCAATAGTTTGTGGAAACATTTTGTTTAACTCGTCTTCCGTGTATTCTCTATATGGAAAAATGGAATCAGCAAAACCCATTTCAATTTTTGCAAGTTTTTTATCATACCAAACATTAAAATACAAACCGCTTACAACAAAAAAAATGGCAGAGATAACCCCAGTCACAACAATGTTCTTTAGTGTTTGAGACATAAAAATAAATAGTATTTAACTTAACCCTTAATTAAACTTAAAATTGTATGTTTTTTACGCATTCAGTATACCACAGTAAAACATCATCCCTCGCAAAAATTATCCACAACCTAATTTAGCCACAGCATAAATCAAATTATTACACCACACCACTTTTCCCAAACAGCCCCCGAAGGGGAGTCCTTCGGGTTTTAAGTTTCTTGTGGAGTGACTGTAGTTTCAGCCTCTATAGGAATAACCTGAGGATACATTAAACTCAAATCCTTTTGGGAATAATCCCTGTAAGGAAAAGTTTCTCTAAATAACCCAAGTTCTACTTTACGCATCTTTGTTTCGTGCCAAGACGGATAATAAAAAGCTCCAGAAATACAGGCAACGATAATTAAAGCTAAAAAAAACTTCTTTTTATGTTGAGGTTTCATTGTAAATATTTTTTCTATCCTAAATTATTAAAATATTAAATTTAAAATAATTATAGATATTTTTTTATTACTAAATAAGAGTATTTTAAGCCGTTGATATTATGATAACATAAACAAAAGACATTCTTACTAGCCATGTGGATAACTACCCTCGCCCTCCCTTCCGAAGGTTTCGCCTTCGGGTTTGGAAAGCAACCATTCGTTTATGAAAATTTTAAAATTATTTAAATTTTCAAAGTAATCAGGAAAAGCAAACTTGTTTAAAATCAAAGATTCTTGTCTTTCAAGCCCAGTGTAATCATAATAACTAGAGTATCTATATGTCTCTAAAAAACCTTTTGCTCCATCAAAATCATTAATGCCATTTTGCTTCCACAGAGGATCTATTATTTTAATTGGATTCAAATGGATATAAGCAAAGAGATACTTCAAATATTCATCTTTATCGGCGTGTTTGGCTTTAAAAGAGCCAACAAATAAACAACCAATTCTCTCGTATTTTTTATTAAAATACATAGAATAAGCAGTAGATAGCTTACTCATAAATTTTGAAATTCCGCCTTCTTGCTTTTCCTTAATCAAAAGATGAAAATGCGTAGGCATTAAAACATACGCACCAATATCAACCAAAGCCTCTCCTCTTTCCATTTCTCCGAAGGTTTCGCCTTCGGGAAGTTCTCTAAAATCAACAGGAGCTGTCCCATTACACAAAAACAACAGTTTTAAAAACCTGTTTTTATCTTCAATATCTAAAAACAAAAGATTGCTATCTCCTCTTTTATTGTAGACATGGTAAATTTCACCCACAGAAAGAATAAATTTTCTCCCCATTTTATTTTTTCAATCCCCAAAATAACTACCAAAAATTTTTCTAAGTATTTTATTTTTAAGAAGGTGTTTTCCGAAGGCGAAGCCTTCGGGAGAGATTCCTTTAAAAATATCAAACAGTTTGATAAAATGTAACCCTTAGAAAATCTTCTAGGATTCTTTGAAAGATTAATTATTATTAATTTGAGTATTCTTAAAGCCGTTGGTTATTATAATAACATAAAAACCTCCGAAGGTTTCGCCTTCGGAGGAAATTATTCTAGCACTTAAAAACTACCGTCTGACGCTTTTTAGTGTGGATAACATGAGGATATCCATGTGGAAAACTCGTGGATAAAATATAAAATATTTATTTTGAAAAACTATAAATCATCAAGAATTTTTTGAAAATCTTGGTAATCTCCTGTTTTATTTTTAACAGCTTTTTCAAGAATCTGGCGAATTTTTGTTTTATCTTCCAAAACGTCCCTGTAAAACTCATATAATTGATTATAGTAATATCCATTTAAGGGCTCGTTTTCAATTGCTTTTAAATAATTTTCTTCGGCTTTTTTATTATCTTTAAGATAATATCCATAAAGCACGCCTAAATTACTAAAAGAAAGGGCATCTTGTGGCATGATAGCACTAGCATATTCCCAAGCCTCTTTCGTTCCTTCATAATCTCCGACTGCTTTTCTAAAAAGACCCAAATTAATCCAACCATTAAAATAATAATTATCTTTTTTTAATGCCTCAACAGCACTATCTATCTGACTCATTAATTTAGTTTTTTGCTCTTCTGAAAAATCATCTCCAAAAACAACAGCTCTATCTAAATTAGGCAAAGGGATATCTATTATAAAATTTTCGTTATCAAGTTTAACAAAAGAATAATCAACACCAGCGTTATCTAAATCTGATATCTCAATATTGGCTTCATCTTCTTTTTTTAAACAATCTGATTCGGCATCACTACCTCCATCAATAGAGCACGACAGATCTGTAATATTATTATTTTCAGCAGGGATATTCTCTCCACTTCCTGATTTTTTTTCAAAAATATTCAAATCCTGCCAAATATAATAACCAGCTCCGCTAATAAGGGCGACAACAAATAGAATAAATAAAAACTTTTTTAACATGGTTGTATTTTAACAAAGATTATAAAAAACGACAATGCTCCGAAAATACGACAAAAGACACCCATTATTTTATGAATGTCTTTTGTTTGTTGCTCGTCTTCCTACTATTCACCAAATACTTCGGCTAATTTTGTCCTTGTTTTAGGACCAATATAACCATACCCAGCGTCTGAAGTAGATTTTACAACTCCATATTTCATTTGGAACTTTTGTACTGCTTTTTCGGTCAATGAACCAAAATATACAGTCTCATTGCCCGGGGAACCCACACCCGATGGCGCTATAAGAGTGTCAGAATCGGAATTCAAAAGTTGCTGTAAGCGTTTAACATCACTATTTGAAGAACCCTTACCCAACCCACGAGTAAACACTGCCGAAACACCAGTTGGAGTGGAAACTTTTGGCACTATACTACTAGAGCCAAGAGAAAGTCTCACATTAGAAATCACGCTTGCATCAGCTCCGAAAGATTCAAGTAAAGAAATAATTGAATTAATCTGAGTTACAGTTAAACTTGATGAACCTCCGACAAAAACTGTTGGGGGTACCGAAGCAACTGGAGTTTGGGTTACAGCAGTACTGGGAATCACAGTAT
>Ga0210057_1005067_pt1 | contig 17123 bp, 25 predicted proteins | sample CryGeyCG2114_010_2_FD_183968 | JGI IMG/M metagenome (GOLD analysis project Ga0210057, IMG submission 183968) | Groundwater microbial communities from aquifer - Crystal Geyser CG10_big_fil_rev_8/21/14_0.10 (SPAdes) (version 2) | ecosystem: Environmental > Aquatic > Deep subsurface > Groundwater ...
TAATAAATCTCTTTATTATAACAAGACTCACAATAAACTATCTCAGGTCGGTCTGGAGCATAAGAAGTCTCAAATTCATTAGTGCATCCTTTTTTCATACATTTCCTATGCCAGAGTTTTAAAGGATTACGTTGTTTAAGTCTCTGGTAGTGTCTACAGTTAGGACATAAGTGAGGTAATGGTAAATTCATTCTTTTATAGAATTGATATTCGTCAGGAATGATTTTAAAGGCTTCGGTACATTGTTCATTGCATTTTCCTTGATGTTTACATTCTATTACCTTGTTTATTATAGTTTCATCTACATCTTTTATATCATTTGGTATATCTTCTGTTCTAATATCTATATTGTAATTTCTTTCTTCTTTATCTTTCCACTTATATCCTTGTTCTATGGCTTGTTCTTTTGTTAATGGGAAATATTCTTGAGCTATGGTTTCGTTATAACAGAATGGAGATAGTTCACTTGGAAAGAATTCTCCATATTTATATATTCTTCCTTTTTTATCTATATAAGGCATATCATTCATATGTTTTATGATTTTAGGTACTAATTCTTCATATTCTTCCTTTGTATATTGTTTGTTTAGGATGCAGTAGGATTTGTTGCGGAGGCCTATGCAGGCAAAAAGATGAGAGGAAGCTGAACATAACGAAGAATATCTAAGATCATGAGATGTCTGATTCATAAAAGAAAACTGTACATTAGATCCCCTAAAAGCTGGAGCTACAGCCTCATAAATAAGTTCTGTTTCTATTGTTCCGTAAGTATCTACACAATCCTTTGAATTACCTATACGTATAGAGTACTTGATGTTTTCAGAATTATATACATTAAAACAATTTATTGTGTTTTTAGAGTTTTCAATATTATTTCCCGAATATTTAACTCCATTTACCACTTGAGTGTACTTATGAATTGATTTTTTTTCTTGTATGTTACTAAACTCTAATATTATTTTCTGAATATTTTTATAATCTCCTGTTTTTATTTCCTTCATTTTTGATTCATATTCTGTCTTTAAAAATTGAGTATTTTTAAAAACATATTTTTTATTACGTAAATTAGAAGAGAGAAAACAATTTTGACAATTTATGCAATCAAACAAAAAAGAAGAGTCTATGCAATTGCTACAGTTTTTTAGAAATACACTATTGTAATTATTTTGTGAATCTATAATTTCATAACACCAATTAGATTTATTAACAAACATAGAATCTAGGGTATCCTGACTTTTATCAATAGAATACGAATAAGCCACATTTTCACAAAAAACTACAGAATAAGATAAAAAACAATTTCTGTCTTCTGTGGCATAGTTAACATAATCTGAGTTAACATTATTAAACTTCCAAGCTTGAATTAAGGGGATTTCTTTTAGTAATTTCCTCCATTGTTCGAAAAAAGATTCAAAAAAATTATAATCATTCCCATAAAAAGTAGGGTCCCATTTATCTCCCCACCAACAGTCATCACAGTAAATTTTTGTCTTTTCTTTAGAGTCATACATTGAAATTATATTTTTTTTACACAAATCACAAACTGCCTTATATAAAACTCTTTCATTGCGCGAAGTCATCCTTCTTTGAGAACGGCATTCCGGACAAAAAGTCGGTGGAGGCACTTTCATTTTCTCATAAAAATTAAAATCTTCTTTTTCTATAGTAAAGTTTTTTTTGCAATTCTGACAATTTTTTGTTTCGCTTTGCATACTTTTAAATTCCTTAACCTATTATACATAGTATACTAATTTTTATTTATTTTATTATTGTTCCCTTAAATTCTTCTCCATTCAAATACTTTGCTAAATTATCGATCGGTTTACCATTCATAATTATAACTTCCATTCCCTCTTTTTCAGCAATTTCTGATGCTATTGGATCAAATGGTGAATTGAGCCCTGGATTCCATTCTTTGGGAATTAATTTCCTATATTCTGTCCAAGAAATCTTTTCAATCTTTTTTGCATCTTTATTTATCTTTGGGTCAAAATCATAAACATAATCAGTATTTGAAAGATTTATCACTTTTTTAGCTCCAACATTTTTTGCTAATACTACAGCGTCCCAATCAGTACTATGTCCTGGCTCATTTGCTGAACCAACCACTATCGGCATATCAAAATCAATCAGTTCTAATGGATTTTTTATTATCTTAGGATACGTATATTCTCTAAAAATAACTCTTAAAAGTTGAGCATTTAATCTTAAGGAAGCGATACCTATCCAGTCCAAATCATCACTTGAAGGATTAGATATAGTTTTTGCAACTTCCTGATATTTTCTACAAATCTTTCCACCACCTGTTGCAATCACAAATTTCTTACCTATCTTTATTTGAGAAACAATTAATTCTTTGAATTCTTTTAAAAAAGAAACATCAATATCGTCAGGAATAATTAATGAACCACCCAATGAAATGATTATGATTTCTTCTTTATTCATAAATATTAAAAATTCAAAGCCTTAATAATATCTTTATGAACATCTTCTTTGCTTTGTTCACCATCTATAGTATACAAAGTATATTCAGCTTTATCTTTAAAATAATTCATTGAAGGTATTACATTGTTTACATATTCATCAAATCTTCTTGCTATTCCCTCTTTTGTATCATCATGCCTAGCACGCAACATCATTCTTTTTACAGCTTCTTCTTTACCAACTTCTATATAAATTATTTTTATATCTTTTCTTCCAAAAAACTCCATCATAGATTCAAATGCCTCTGATTGAGCTAAGTTACGTGGATATCCGTCTGCTATCAAATGTTTCTCAGATGTTAATGAAGTAATTAAAATATTAGTGAAAATTGTATTAGTTAAAAAATCTGGTTGAAGCTCTCCTCTTGTCACAGAATCTTTTATCAAAGTTCCAATATAACTTCCATTTTCCATAAGCTTTCTATATTCATTACCAGTAGATGTTTGTACACATTCACGTCCATCTTGATTCTTTAAGACATTAGATAACAATTCCGCCTGTGTACCCTTACCAGAGCCTACTTGGCCAAAAAATACGAAAGTTTGTATTTGCATCCCGTTAGAAATAGGAAATCTTTAGATTTCCGTAGTTAATTTACTGATAAACGACCCTACAAATTATAAAATATAGCACCTCCCGTATTTTTAATTAACTAAATAATTTCTAACGGGATTGCATATAATTTAAGAATACAAGATTTAAGCTTAAAAAACAACCCCTAACGTGCTATTATGAATAGTAATGAAAAAAGAAATTATAACCATCAATGGAGGATTAGGAAGTGGAAAATCAAGTACAGCTAAAAAAGTCGCTAAAGCCCTAGGATTTAAACATTTTTCTTCTGGAGACTTTTTCCGACAGGTTGGACTAGAATTAGGATTATCTATAAATGAAGTAAACATCAGAGCAGAAACTGACAAAAAAATAGATGAAATGACCGACCAAAAATTAAGAGATTTAAATAATAAAAATCAAATTGTTGTTGATTCACGTACAGCATATCATTGGATACCAAAATCTTTTAAAGTATATTTAAACTTACCACCAGAGATAGCAAAAAATAGAATTTTAGAAAGTATAAAAAATGATATTTTAAGACAAAAAAGTGAAAATATGTCTTCTACTGAAGAAATATTTATAAAAATGAAAGAACGTTTTGAAAGTGAACAAAAAAGATATTGGGATTTATATAAAATCAAAAATACAGAAAAAAGTAACTACGATTTAGTTATCGATACAAACAAAAACAACCTTGAACAGGTTGTTAGTATTATTATCTCAGAATATAAAAAGTGGATTACTGAATAAAAAAACTCCCGACAAGGGAGTTTTTTAAGCTAAAGCCTAGCGCCTGTATTTTTTAATACTCCCTCATTGAGATCTGAGCGTCTACTTTTTTGATTAAGTCGAGAACTACAGAAACAACAATGAGAAGTGCTGTACCACCTAATGCTATCGCTGTGATGCCTGTCAGAGACCTTATGATAAGAGGTAAAACTGCAATAAAACCTAAGAATGTAGCACCGAGTAATGTGATACGACTTAAAACTTTTGATATATATAAAGATGTAGATACTCCTGGGCGAATACCAGGAATGAATGCCCCATTTTTCTGTAAATTAGTAGCAAGTGCTTCAGGGTCAAAAGTGACTGCTGTATAAAAGTAAGTAAAAAGAAATACTAAAATAAAATAAAGTACAGCATAGATCACACTTGTCTGTGAAAATGCCATAAGTACTTTAGAAATAGACAATAAAATTGAATTAGATGAACTTGCCAAAAAAGTACCGATCATTTGAGGAAACATTAACAGAGAAAGTGCAAAGATTATTGGAATGACACCAGCTTGATTTACACGAAGTGGTAAATATGTAGAACCTCCACCATACATCTTCATTCCCCTCACACGTTTCGCATAAGTGACAGGAATAGGACGTTCTGCTTCTGTGACGACGACGACTCCAGCGATAACTAAAGCACCAGCCACTACAAACATCAAAAATAGAGGAATCTGAGAAACATCAAATGTAAAAATAAGTTGGCTTATCTCTGTTGGAAGTTGTGAAATTATACCAGCAAAGATTATTAAAGATACACCGTTACCTATACCAAATTCAGACATAAGCTCTCCAACCCACATCAACAACATAGAACCCGCAATAACAATAATTATATTATTTATACGATCAAAAGCAGTCAAATTTATTAAAATCTTTTGACTTTCAAGAATAGCCAAAAGGCTATATCCTTGAATAGCAGCAAGAGGAATAGTGAGCAATCTTGAATATTGAGTAAATCTCTTTCTTCCAGCTTCCCCTTCTTCATGATAAATTCTCTTTAATGCAGGAACCATGATAGTCAAAAGCTGCATTATAATAGAACTTGTAATATATGGACCAACTCCGAGCATTATGATAGAAAGATTAGAAAGACCACCTCCAGAAAATATGTTTAAAATACCAAAGAATTGATTATTGGTTAAGAAACGATTAAGTTCCAATGTATCGATACCAGGAATAGGAATAGAAGAAAGTAGTCTAAAAACAATTAAAGAAAAGAGGATGAACAAAACTCTTTTTCGTAAAACGGTATCGGTCCAGATTAATTTTATTTTGTTCCAAAAATTTTCCATATTTTATTTTTTAGTCTTAACTTTTACTTCTTCTTTTTTTTCTTTCTTTATTTTTGTTTTAACAACTTTTTCTTTAACTTCTTTCTCTTTTTCATCTTCTTTTTTGTCAGTAATAATTTCACCTCCTGCTTTTATTATTTTCTCCTTAACAGAATCTGAAATAAAACATTTAGAAACTTTTATTTTTATAGCTAAATCTAATTTCCCATTTAAGATTTTTATCTTTGGAATCCATCCTTTTACTTTTTTAATAATCTTTGATTCCAGTAATAAAATAGGATTAATTTCACCACCATTTGGATATGCTTTAATTATAGCATCAAGAGACACTCCTGTTGGTTTTACAGTAAAAGAATTAAATTGATATCCACGATTCTTAGGTAATTTCTTGATGATATCACGAAGTTCTGGACGACGTTTGTTACCAGCTCGAGCTGTCTGACCCTTGCCTCCTCGGCCAGAAGTCTTAGCATGTTTACCCCCACGTCCTACTAAACGATCTTTTTTATTCTTATGTTCTCTTTTTAAATTATGTATTTGCATATAATTAATTACTAACTTTTAGTGATTTTATTTTTTCCCGCCTGCATCAGCTATGCTTGAAGCATTGCGGACAGAAATTTCTGGAACGACAACTTCTTTATTTTTTACAACGATACTCTCTGGAATAATTTTTGTATATTTTGAAGAAATTTGAAATAAAGCTTGCATTACTGCTTTAGAATTATTTAATTTATTTTTACTACCAGATAATATTTTACCTGTAATATCTTTTATACCTGCTAATTTTGCAATATCACGCACTACTGTACCAGCCACAAGACCACGGCCTTTATTTGGCATAATAACAACACACGAACTCGAGAACTTAGCAGACACTTCGTGTGGTATAGACATACTTTTTGTAAGTTTTAATCTAACCATATTTTTCTTCGCATTTCTTACTGCTTTATTAATAGCAAGAGATGTATCACCTGCTTTTCCTAAACCAAGACCAATAGAACCTTTTTTATCCCCTGCAACCAATGCGACACTGAAAGAAAACCTACGTCCTCCAGCAACGACACGTGTGACACGACGAATATTAAGAATCTTCTGATCAAATTCAGGTTTTGGTCTTCCAAAAGATGAAGATCGTCGAGTATTATTTCTTTTTTTATTTTCTTCTTCCATAATTTTTATTAAAATTTAAGTCCACCAGCTCGCGCGGTATCTGCTACTAATTTTATACGTCCAGTATATCTAAATCCATTTCGATCAAAAACAACTTTATCAATTTTCACTTTACTACAAGCTTCTGCAATCATTTTACCTATTTCTTTTGCTCTTTCTGATTTTGTACCTTTTGTTATCTTTATATCACTAGCTTGTGCTAATGTATTTCCTTTCTCATCATTGATAACTTGTGCATAAATAAATTTATTAGAACGAAATACAGACAATCGAGGACACTCTGAAGTACCAAAAATCTTTGATCGAATTTTAGCTTTTAATCTTATTCTTTTGTCATTTTTTTTCTGCATTTTAAATTCGTAATTCGTAATTATTAATTCGTAATTAACTATGCTGTCTTTTTACCTTGTTTTCTTCTAATAACTTCATTTTCATAACGCATACCTTTTCCTTTATATGGTTCTGGTTTCTTTAGTGCACGGATAGCTGCAGTAAAACTTCCAACTAATTCTTTATCAATTCCTGTAATTGTAATAACATTCTTCTCTGCTGTTGCTACTATGCCTTCTGGTATAGCTACTATAACTGGATGAGAAAAACCTAAAGCAAAATTAAATTCTCTACCTTTAACTTCAGATTTAAACCCAACTCCTTCTAAAATCAATTTCTTTTGATAAGGAGTCTCTACGCCTTTTATCATATTCTTAATATGAGATGCATATGTACCCCAAAGAGAACGAGAAAATTTATCGTTTCTTTTTATATTTAAGGTTATTATCTTGTCTCCTATATTTATAGATATATCGTCACGAAAAATCTTTGTTAAAGTGCCATTTTTACCAACAACTTTTAAAACAGTACCACTTTTTGTGACTTCAACTCCTTTTGGTATTTCTATTTCTTGTTTTCCTATTCTTGACATATAATTTTATTACCAAATTTTAAACAATGCTTCACCACCGACTTGTTCTTTTCTTGCTTCTTTACCTGACAAAATTCCTTTTGGTGTTGAAAGTACAAGAAGTCCTGATCCATTTCTAACTGAATGTAAATCTTTCATTTTAAAATAAACTCGTCTAGATTGCTTAGAAACTCTTTCTACTTCTGTAATTTTAGGATTTTTATCTATATAAGTTAATTTAACCTCCAAAACTGGAAAATCTTTTCTAATTTTTTTTGAAACTTCAGATATATATCCTTCTTTCTTCAAACATAAAGCTATCGCATTCTTCATATTAGAATATGGAAAAACAACAGACTCTTTACCTGCAAGACTTGCGTTTTTTAGCATTATTATCATGTTTGAAATTGAATCCATAATTGTTTAGTATTTTCGTAATTGTTAATTCGTAATTGATTTTTACCAGCTTGATTTTCTAACTCCGGGAAGCATACCCTCATTTGCTAATTCTCTAAAACAAATACGACATACACCAAAATCTCTCATGAATCCATTACCTCGTCCACAACGAAAACATCGATTTTTTTGTCGACTTGAAAATTTAGGTGTTTTTTTTGATCTTGCAACTACTGATGTTTTTGCCATATAAAATATAGTCTATTTATAGGTGATATCTTGTGTCTTTTCTTAAGACTTCTTTAAAATCTTAAGGAGAAACACAGATCAAACCTAACTTTTTAGACTTTAATATACTAGCAAAATATTAAAAAATAGTCAAATATTTATTTTTTCTTCTCTTCTCCTTTTTTGAAAGGTACACCTAAAAGTTCAAAAAATGCTTTACCTTCTTTTTTATTTTTAGCTGTAGTAACTATAGTGATAGCCATTCCAAAAACATCTTTAATATCTTCATCTGCTGTCTCTGGAAAAATAGTATGTTCTTTTATACCTATAGTAATATTACCAAGACTATCCACTGCACTAGTATCAATACCACGAAAATCTTTTGTACGAGGAAGTGCAACATTTATAAGTTTTTCTACAAAAGCATACATTCTCTTTCCACGTAATGTTACTACTACACCTATGGGATCACCTTGACGAACCTTAAAAGATGCAATAGATTGTTTTGCACCACGAAAAGCTCCTTTTTGCCCTGTAATCTTTGTTAAACGATCACCTATCGCATCATTTTTATTTTTATCTTTCTTTATTGCTGTACCAGTACCTACATTCAAAACTACCTTCACCATCTTTGGTGCAGCCATACTATTCTTATAATGAAACTCTGAGCTTAAAACCTCAGAATCTTTTTTCATTTTTTCAAAACTTTCTTTTTCTTTTTCTTTTACAGTTAAATGTTTCATTTAAATTTCTTGACTACTTTTTTTAGTAATTCTGACCATTTTATCACCAACTTTCTTTTTTCCAACACGAGTAGGAAGACCAGTTTTTGGATCTGCAATCATTACATTTGAAACATGCATAGGCATTGCTTTATCTATCTTACTACCCTTTTCACCAGATTTTCTAGGACGTTGATGTTTTTTCATCATATTTATGCCTTCTACAATAATTCTATTTTTTTCAACTAAAACAGTGACAATCTTACCTTTTTTGCCTTTATCTTTTCCTGTTATAACTATTACATTGTCTCCTTTTTTTAATTTCATAATTTTAATTTATTTCTTTCGGGTGTTGGACACCTGACGGATTGTGTCCAACACCCGAAACTATTAAATCACCTCTGGTGCCAGAGAAATTATCTTCTGATACCCTCTTTCTGCAAGCTCTCTTGGAATAGGTCCAAATACACGTCCTGCTTTTGGATCAAGCTTACCTTTTTCTAATAAAACAACTGCATTATCATCAAAACGAATATATGATCCATCTTTTCTTCTAAATGCATTTCTCGTGCGTACTACTACTGCTTGATGTACATCTTTCTTCTTTACTCCCTTTCTAGGACTCGCAACTTTTACAGAAATGATAATTTTATCACCCAAAAATGCATATCTCTTTTTTGAACTTCCCAAAACCTTAAACACCTTTCCCACGGTGCCTCCAGCATTGTCTGTTATTTTTACTAATGTTTCTGTTTGAATCATATTATCAAATTATTTTGTAATAACTTTAAATTTCTTATCTTTTGAAATTGGCTTTGTTTCTATTATCTCTACCTTATCTCCAACTTTATATTTATTTTCTTCATCATGTGCCTTATACTTTTTATTTATTTTATAAAACTTACCATATTTAGGATGTTTAACAAAACGTGATACAGACACCACAACAGTCTTATTCATCTTATCTGAAAAAACAACACCACTCAAAATGTTACCAATTTTTTTGGATCCATTATTAATGTCTTTATTATTTTTTGTTGTTTTTGTTTTCATTGTTTTAATTCGTAATTATTTTTTCTCGTTTATCTTTGTTAAGATCCTCGCTACTTGTTTTTTTAATGTTGCAGTCTCTTTAACATTTTTTGATTTTGAACCTTCTGCTTTAAAACGTATAGATCTTATTTCTTCTTCTAGCTCAAAAAGCTTTTTCTTAAGTTCATCTTCTTTCATTTCTTTTAAATTTTCTATCTTTTTCGTCATTTTTTAATTCGTAATTGTTAATTCGTAATTGATTTCTATTGATTATGAACTCTTGAAACGATTCTCGTTTTTACTGGAAGTTTTGTACCAGCCTTTCTTAATGCTTCATGAGCCGTCACTTCTTCTACTCCATCAACTTCAAATATCATACGTCCTGGAGAAACATCAAAACAATATCCCTGTGGATCACCCTTTCCTTTTCCCATTCCCATTTCTGCAGCTTTAGCTGTAAAAGGTCTATCTGGAAAGATACGAACCCAATACTTACCAGACTTGGTTAAAGTACGAGATATGACCTTTCTTGCAGATTCAATTTGGTTTGATTTTACACGAGCTTGAGTCACAGCCTTTAAACCAAAGGATCCAAATGCGAGCTTAGTGCCACGAGTATCAGCAGTCCTAGCTTTAGGATTCATTCTACCAACTTGCCACTTTCTAAATTTTACTTTTTTGGGGAATAACATATAATTTTATGTGGTATTAAACTCGTAGATAATTATTTTTTAATCTCTTTACCATCTGCATCAGCTGTACTAAAAGCGCTACGACTAGGCTTTTTATCTGCAAAGATTTTACCACGATATATCCAGACTTTTATACCGACATCTCCATATGGTAAATGTCCTTTTTCACGTTTGAAATCAATGTCCGCACGGAAAGTTTGAAGAGGTATAGACCCACGTTTCAACTCTTCTGTTCGAGCAATTTCAGCTCCACCAAGACGTCCTGATAATACTATTCTAACTCCTTCTACACCATGAGCCATCATTACTTTCTCTACAATTTGTTTTATAACCCTACGATATGGCAACCTTTTTTCTAAACCTTCAGCAACCATATATGCTACGATAGCTGCATCAGCCTCAGGATTTGCAATTTCTAAAATTTCAAGTTTAAAATCTTCTGGTTTTGTAAGTTTTAATTTAGTTATTTTCTTTAAAATATCTTCTTTTAATTTAGTAACACCTTCACCATTTCTTCCAATGATAAGTCCTGGGCGAGAAGTCTTAATAATAAAACGAGTAGTTTTTTGATTTCTTTCAATTTCAATTGAAGAAACATACATAGTACGTAATTTTTTCTCCAAATATTCACGAATTAAAACATCTCTCTTTAAGAAATCACAATATTGCTTTGGATCAGCAAACCAATGAGATTTCCAATCTCTTAATATTATCAATCTATGTGCATATGGGTGTACTATTTTTGACATATAATTTAATTAACAATTTAAAATTACGAATTACTTTTTTATTTTTAATATTTTTTTAACTTCCTTCTTTTTTCCTGTTTCTTTTTCCTTTTTTATTTTTTTATCTTTATTGCTCATTCGTAATTGCTCATTCGTAATTACTCGTTCTCCTAGAACGAGTGTAATGTGACTAGTACGCTTATTTATTCTGTGTCCTGTACCCATAGCCGCAGGCATCATTCTTTTCATCACAACACCTTTGTCTACTCGTAATTCTTTTATATATAAATTTTCTTTTTCTATACCAACTTGAAGAGCATTCGCAACAGCTGAAAGCAAAAGCTTCTTAATTGGAAAACCTGCACGCTTTACTAAAAAATCTAGCATTGGGATAGCTTCGTTTACTTTCTTTCCTTTAATAAGTCCCGCTACTAAACGAACTTTTCTTGGAGCTTGTCTATAATTTTTTAAAAATGCACGCATATTTTTTTAATTCGTAATTCGTAATTCTTAATTCTTAATTCGTAATTGATTTTACTTTTTCTTAGTATCAACCGCAGCAGCTGTCGCTGACTTAGCTTGTGTTATCTCAGCTTCTTTTTTCTTTTGTTCAAGTTCTTTCTGCATCTTTCCTCCATGTTTCATAAATTTCTTTGTGGGTGAAAATTCTCCCAATCTATGACCAACCATATCTTCAGTCACAAGAACTTCAATATGAGTCTTGCCATTGTGTACACCAAAAACAAAACCCACCATTTCGGGTGAAATCTGACAAGCACGTTTCCATGTCTTTATCATTGGGGTTTGAAGTGGGTTTTTCCCTGCTATCTTCAATAATAGCCCCTCGTCTATATTTAAACCTTTTTTAATTGATCGTGTCATCCCGTTAGAGATAGAAAGTCTTTAGACTTTCGTTGTATCTTTTTATTAAAACTAATAATACCACTTTTATTTATACCCCATATAAAACCGTTAAATTAACTAAGAAATCTCTAACGGGATCATATATACTAAACAAAAAGCTCCTAACGAGCTTCATATCATCATATCAAAATATAAAATAAAGTCAAATTCTAAAATGAACATTAAATTTACTAAGTCATTTAAAATCTAGTTGCAGGATTTTAAATATGTTGTGTAATATTTTTAGCATAATTAAAAAAATGGAAGTAAAGCTTCCATTTTTTTAATATATATTTTTTATTGTGACTTTCGAGATTTACCTGTTTTCCGACGAGTTACCATAAATACATTTGAATATTTCTTTGGAATACGTGTCTTTCTTCCACCAGTCACTTTACCCCACATAGTCTTTGGACGCTTCGTTCCACGACCTTGTCTACCTTCTCCACCTCCATATGGATGGTCTACTGGATTCATAGCTGTACCTCGTACTGTTGGTCTGATTCCCTTCCAACGACTTCGTCCCGCTTTACCATAATTTTCTAAATGATGTTCTTCGTTTGAAACTGTGCCAATAGATGCCCAACATTTTTCATCAACTTTTCGAACTTCAGATGATGGCATCTTTAAGTTTGTATAACCATCTGCATTTGCCACAACTTGTGCAAAAATCCCTGCTGAACGGCCAATCTTAGCACCTCCTCTTGGTTTTATTTCAACATTGTAAACAAATGTCCCAACTGGAATATTTCTTAAAGGCAATCTATTACCTGTTGTAAGCTCTGCTTTTTCTGAAATAATAAAAGTTGATCCTGGTTTTACAGATTTTGGAAGAACTACATATCTTTTTTCTCCATCTTTATAAACAGCTAAACCAATAAAAGCGCTACGATTTGGATCATATTCGATCGATTTAATTTTTGCTGGCACATCTTTTTTATTATAAAGAAAATCAACATCACGGAAGAGACGTTTATGTCCTCCACCTTTATGTCGCATAGTGATACGTCCTGCACTATTTCTACCAACAGAACGTCTGAAACCATAAGTAAGAGACTTGGTTGGTTTAGTCTTCGTCAAAATATCACGATAGTTGATATTCGTCATTTCTCTTCTTGATTTACTTGTAGGTTTATATGTTTTCATGATTTTAAATTCGTAATTCGTAATTCGTAATTTTTAATTGATTATATAAATTCTATCTTATCTTCTTTCTTTAAATAAACAACTGCCTTTTTCCCACCACCTCTAACACCTTTCTTACCTTTTGAAATAATATTCTTATAAGGAATAGAAAGTATATTTACTTTTGTTGGTTTTACTTTGTAAAGTGAAAAAATAGCTTTTTTAATTTCTTTCTTATTTGCAGATACATCCACATTAAAAGTATATATGTTTTGTTCAAAAACATTGCTTGCTTTTTCTGTTACTCTTCCATTTTTAATTGGACTTTTATTTGTCTTCATCTTTTTTAAAATTTGTAATTCGTAATTGATAATTGTCTTTATCCCCTAGACTCTAAAAATTTTACACTCTCTTCTGGATTTTCTATTAAAAGATACTGATATTGCAAAACATCAAGCGGATTTAAATTTTTAAGAAAAACTATTTCAAGCTGAGGTAAATTCCTAAAACTCTTTTCTGCTTTTTCACTTCTTCCATATAAAGCGGTTAAAACTCTAGGTTTCTTTGAGCTTGCAAGTGGTTTGAAACCAGAAGCTTTTGAAAGATTTTTCATTACTTCTACTGCTTTTTTTGTCTTAATTTCACCCATAGAAAGTGAATCTACAAAAAGTATCTCTCCATCTTTCATCTTTTTTGAAAGAACAGAAAACAAAGCTTGTGCACGCATTTTTTTAGAAATTTTTCTTTTATAATTCTTTTCTGATAGTGGACCATGAGTAGTACCTCCACCAACCCAAATAGGAGAACGAGTAGATCCATGACGAGCACGTCCTGTACCCTTTTGTTTCCAAGGTTTCTTTCCTCCACCACGAACTTCACCACGATCTTTCGTATCTGCAGTACCAGAACGTTTATTGGAACGCATACCTTCTACAACCTGATGCACTAAGTCTGCACGCCATTTAACTCCAAAAACCTTAGAAGGTAATTTAATAGTTCCTGCTTCAGTTCCTTTTTGGTTGTATATTATTGCTTCCATTTTTGTTTGCATTTTTTTTGCTAAAGCCTAGAGCTTAATGTCTATCTATTAATTATTTCTACTAAAGTTCCACGTTTTCCTGCTATAGCACCTTTTATAAGCATTACATTGTTTTCTTTATCAATAAAAATGACCTTCAAATTCTTTTGTGTAATACGATCTCCACCCATTCTTCCAGCCATTCTCATCCCTTTTGGAACGTGTGTACGTAAACCTCCACCGATACTTCCTGGCTCTCTTTCAGAATGCTTCTGTCCATGAGAACGTGGACCTCCACCGAAACCATGACGCTTTACAACTCCTTGAAAACCTTTTCCTTTTGAAACACTTGAAACTTGTAATTTATCTCCAACAGTAAAAACTGAAACATCAACGACATCTCCTTCTTTTGTCTCATTCGTATCTGTAGGCTTCAATCTAAATTCTTTAAGTTCTTTATAAAAAGCACCTTTCATTGCTCCTCGACTCCCTTTTGTAATTCTACTTTCTTTTTGAACACCAAAACCTACTTGTACAGAATTGTAACCATCTTTTGATTTCTCAAAAACCCTAGTCACTGTTATTGGTCCCGCAGAAATAATAGTTACTGGAAAAACTTTTCCATCTTCTGAAAAATACTCAGTCATATTCTCTTTTTTCCCCAATATAAATTTCATTTTCAATTCGTAATTGATAATTCGTAATTTTTAATTTTCTAAAGCATCTTTACATCAATATCAACTCCAGAAGGAAGAGATAAATTAGTAAGAGACTCTACTGTTTTAGGATTTGGATTAATAATATCAATTAATCTTTTATGAACTCTTATTTCAAATTGTTCTCGTGTATTTTTATAAATAAAAGATGCTCGATTAACTGTATATTTTTTAATCTCTGTTGGAAGCGGAACTGGTCCTACTATTTCTGCATCATATCGCATAGCTGTATCTATAATTTGTTTTACTGACGCATCTAAAATCTTGCTCTCATAAGCACGAACTCGAATACGAAGTATAACTTTCCCTTCTTCTTTTTTCTCTTTTTTAGAAGAAACTTTCTTTGCTTTTTTTTCAATTAAAATTTTTAATTTTTTTGTTTTTAATTCTTTAATTGCCATTTTTTTAGGCTTTAGGCTCTAGGCTCTAGGCTCTAGCATTTTTTGCTAGTACCTAGTGCTTAGTGCTTAACAGCTACCCTAATATTTTTGTAACCACTCCAGCACCAACAGTCTTACCTCCTTCACGGATAGCAAATCTTTGTGCTTCTTCAAGAGCAACTGGTGTAACTAATTTAACCGTAAGATTATTTACAGTATCCCCAGGCATAACCATCTCTACTCCATCTGCTAAAGTGATATCTCCTGTAACATCTGTAGTACGAATATAGAATTGAGGCTTATAACCTTTAAAAAACGGAGTGTGACGTCCACCTTCTTCTTTTTTCAAAACATATATCTCACAAGTAAAATGATCATGTGGAGTGACAGTACCTGGCTTTGCAAGAACTTGTCCACGAGTAATATCTTCTTTTTTCAAACCACGAAGTAATACTCCAGCATTATCTCCTGCCATACCTTCTTGTAAGTTTTTGTTAAACATTTCAATACCTGTAACAGTAGTCTTTTGAGTAGGTTTAATCCCAACGATTTCTACTTCTTCACCAACTTTAATTACACCTCTTTCAATCTTTCCAGTTACTACAGTACCACGGCCTTCAATTGAGAATATATCTTCAACTGGCATAAGAAATGGCTTTGTAAAATCTCGTACTGGAATTGGTATATAAGTATCAAGAGCATCTGTAAGTTCAAGAATTTTCTTTGCCCATTCATCATTTACGTCTTTAGCTTCAAGAGCCTTAAGAGCAGAACCTCGAATAATAGGAGCGTTTGCACCATCAAAACCTTGCTTTGTTAGAAGTTCACGAATTTCCTCTTCGACTAAGTCAAGCATATCTTTATCATCAACCATGTCGCATTTATTTAAGAAAACAATCATTTTTGGAACACCAACTTGTTTTGCAAGAAGAACGTGTTCACGAGTCTGAGGCATAGCACCATCAGTAGCTGCAACAACAAGAATAGCACCATCCATTTGAGCGGCACCTGTGATCATATTTTTAATATAGTCAGCGTGTCCTGGAGCATCAATGTGTGCATAGTGACGAGCGTCAGTAGCATACTCATTGTGAGAAATGTTAATCGTGATTCCACGAGCTTTTTCTTCTGGAGCATTGTCGATCTGGTCAACACCACGAAGTCTAACTGTTTTACCAGCTAAATTAAGCACATGTAGTATTGCTGCTGTTAAAGTTGTCTTTCCATGGTCAACGTGACCAATCGTTCCCACATTGATATGTGGTTTATCTCTCTTAAATTCTTCTGCCATAATATTTTTTTAATAATGAGAACTCAGTGTACGAGAACCAGTCACTAAGGCCTTATTACTAAATAATTAAACCCCGACGTAAAGTCGGGATCCCGACTTTACGTCGGGGCTAATAATAAAAAAAGCAATATAAGGAAACCTTGTATTGCCTTCATTCGCGAACCACATAAAACATAAAGTTTTCCGTGATATCGCTCATTCGGCAATATAAAAACTGCGAAAGTGCAGTTGTTAGTATAGTAGCAAATTAAAAAATAATGTCAAATAAAAAACCACTTAAACTAATAAGCGGTTTAACAAACAACTTTCATGGTCCACCACAATGATCATCACCCCCATAACCATCTTGCCATATTGATATTACTATCAATATGACAAATAAAATATGTGCCCACATAAAACATCTCCTTATATTAGAAAAAACTAGATACAAAAAAATGATAACATTTTTATTTTCTAGCTGCAATGATAGTGTCTGCTACGTTATTTGGAACAATATCGTAACGTAAGAATTCCATAATGAAAGATGCGCGGCCTTCTGTCATAGAACGAAGTCCTGTCATATATCCAAACATTTCGGAAAGAGGAACGATACCATTTAATACTTTATTCATACCTCTATCTTCCATGCCTTCAATAATTCCACGTTTTGAAGAAAGATTACCTGTAATGTCTCCCATGAATTTCTCTGGAGTGACGACT
>Ga0210057_1005069_pt1 | contig 17118 bp, 15 predicted proteins | sample CryGeyCG2114_010_2_FD_183968 | JGI IMG/M metagenome (GOLD analysis project Ga0210057, IMG submission 183968) | Groundwater microbial communities from aquifer - Crystal Geyser CG10_big_fil_rev_8/21/14_0.10 (SPAdes) (version 2) | ecosystem: Environmental > Aquatic > Deep subsurface > Groundwater ...
TGCAGATTTTAACTTGACCCCCATCACTTTTCACACGATTTATTTAGCTGTTTTTATTAACTAGTAAAAAGTGGTGGGGGGTTGATTTTTGTCAGAATTTTAGTTAAAATATAAAATATTGCACAGCGGGGTAGACCAGTAGTAGGTCGCGGGTCTCATAAGCCCGAAGCCTGGGTGCAATTCCCAGCCCCGCAACAAGAATTCAGTTCATTGCCATATTTTTGGACCTACGGTATAATGATATAATAACAATATATCGTAGGTTTTATGGCTAAATCTGAAGAGAAAAATAGAGCTCTCGAATTGCGCCAAAGAGGAATGGGTGTGAGGGATATAGCAAAAAGAATAGGAATTGCCAAAAGTACGGTGAGTCTTTGGTGTCGGGATATCGAATTGACACCAGTACAAATTCAACACTTACACGAAAAATGGATCTGCGGCGGTTATTACGGGCGCATGAAGGGGGCGAGAATGCAGCATCGTCAACGTCTTGAAAGAATGGCCATATTCCAAAAACAAGGAATGGATTTAATTGGGAAGTTATCAAATAGAGATATTCTAATGGTCGGGATAGCTCTGTATTGGGGCGAGGGCGACAAAAAGGGAAGGCAAGTAAAGATTACAAATTCTGATCCCAAGATTATAAAATTTATATTGAAGTGGTTTAAACAAGTATGTAAAATTGAACGTGATAGGATTTCCCTTTATGTGATAATAAATGAAATTCATAGAAGCAGAGTTGGAGAGGTAGAAAAATATTGGTCTAGAATTACTGGGATACCAAGGAATCAATTCACGAAAACCACTTTGATAAAGGCGAAAAATAAAAAGAATTACAAAAATTTTCCAGTTCATTACGGCACACTTACTATAAGAATAAAGAAATCAACCAATCTTCATCATCAAATTATGGGAATGATAGAAGGTCTGCCGGGGTAGCTCAATGGCAGAGCAATGGCATCATAAGCCAGTGGTTGCGAGTTCGACTCTCGCCTCCGGCACATGCGGGCGTAGCTCAATTGGTCAGAGCACATGCTTGTCGAGCATGGGGTTACCGGTTCGAGTCCGGCCGCCCGCGCAAACTAAACTTAGTTTAGTTTTTTATTTAGGGCTTGCCCCGATACCACAGTTTGCTGTGGTACGGGGCTTGTTTTTTGTTTTGGGATGTGGTAGAAAAATCAGAGGAGAAAAAGGAGTTAAAAACGATGTAATTTTTTGATAACAGAATAAGGAACAAAAATAAAAGAATCAAGAAAGGAGGAAAAGAAAATGGAAAAAGGATTCAGACAAATGCTTGCCGAGCGGCAAGAAAAGGTCAATTCATTGGTGTGCGTGGGGCTTGACCCGCTTCCAGAGAAAATTCCAGAGGGCGCTAAAAGCGACGCGCTGATGTGGAGCCAGGTTTCGTTTCAGATGAGATTAATCATCGATGTTACCGCCGAGTACGCCTGTATGTATAAACCTCAGAGGGCTCATTATGAAGCAATTCCTGATGGGCCGAAAGCGCTTCGGGAGATTGTGAATCACATCCACAACAACTACCCCGATATTCTGGTCTTTCTCGATTGCAAACGAGGAGATATCGACCGTACCCAGCAGCGTTACCGGGTTGCCCATTTTGACATCGATGGGGTTGACGGCATGAATTTCAGCCCTTATATGGGCAAGGATTGTATGGAGCAGTTGGTGGATAAAGACCATCCTGGAAGGGCAATTGTGGGGTTGTGCTACACCAGTAATTCATCTGCCAGACAGATTCAGGATGTAAAATTATCTGACGGAAGATACTACTGGGAGTTTATAGCGAGAGCCATATTGCAGTGGGCAAGAGAGCTTGGCGTCGTCGAGAACGCCGGACTAGTGATGGCTGCAGCTTACGAATCGCCAAAGGGTTCGGGAAATATTTTTTCCGATCACCTTAAATGGTGTCGGGATATTGTCGGAGATGAACTGTGGTTCCTGATTCCTGGCATCGGCACGCAAGGTGGATTTATCGCCGAAACCATCAAGGCCGCTTATCGAGGACCCGGCTCTATCGCCATCAATTCATCTTCAGCTATAACCTTCGCCAGTATGGGCAAGGATTTTGCCGAAGCGGCTGGCAGAGAAACCAAGAAACTTCGCGACCAGATTAACGAAGCGCTAGCGACCATAAAGTAAAGATGAAAAAGGTGGTGCGCGAGCGCGCGCCACCTAAAAATCTCAAGGAGGTGAAAGATGGAAGAAAGTCGAGTTTTAGAGATTTTTGCCCAAACAAAAGCGATCATCAAGAATAGCCATGTGATTTATACCTCCGGGCTACACGGCTCCGAATACGTTAATAAGGATGCCGTGTATCGTGATACTGAGGCGACTGACGAGTTATGTCAAGCGATTGCCGAACACTTCCGGGATTTTAATGTGGAAGTAGTGGTAGTGCCAGTCGAGGGAGGAATCAATCTTTCTCAAGGAGTGGCTCGTCACCTCACAAGGATGACCGGCCGGAAAGTTATCAGTATCTTCGCTGACAAGGAAGGAGATGCTCTTATTATAAAGCGGGGATACGATAAAGATGTTCCCGGGAAGAGAATATTGGTACTGGATGATGTTTTTACCACTGGCGGTTCGGTCAAGAAGCTGATTGAACTGATCCGGAACCTGAATGGTCAAGTGGTTGGCGTTGGCGGTTTGTGCAATCGTGGAGGAGTGACAGCCGCTGATCTCGAAAAGGATGTACCAGAACCATTCGTTCTGGTTAGTGTTCAGATGGCTACTTACCCCCCGGTCGAATGTCCGCTTTGTAAAGCTGGCTTACCATTTAATATGGAAGTGGGGAAAGCAAAGGAACGTTTAGCTCAAAAAGACAAATAAAACGTAAGAAGTTCAAAAACGAAGTCGCTGTACAAGTAAGTTCAGCGACTTTTTATTTCGGTTAAACTCGGTTTAACCGAAAAGTTATCCCCAGTTTTAGGGCGATGAGATAAATCTCATCTTAACCTTCGCTTGGTTTCGCCTCGCTCGGTGCTTGATTTCCCCTTAAAATTAAGGTAAAATAAAGTAAGGCAATGACTCTGAATAACCTCAAAATTGAGGCTGAAAAAGCCATAGATAAAGCATCAGACCTTAAAGCCCTGAACGATGTTTTTAAACAATATCTGGGTAAAAAAGGAGAGCTTACCCAGATTTTGCGTTCCTTAGAAAAATTACCCAAAGCAAAAAGAGTCAAAGTCGGCAAACAGGCAAACGAGCTGAAAAAATTTTTTGAGGAGAAAATCAAAGAAAAAAAATCCTCTTTCGCTGAAGCTCCGGAGGACAAGGAAGAATGGATTGACGTGACAGCACCCGGCAGAAGGCCAGTTTTGGGCCATTTGCATCCTTTAACTTTAGTTAAAAGAAAAGCAGAAGAAATTTTTGAAAACATGGGTTTTTCCGTAGTTGAAGGCCCGGAAATGGAAACAGAGTGGTATAACTTTGATGCCCTCAATATTCCTAAAGATCACCCGGCCCGCGACCTTTGGGACACTTTATACCTTAAAAATGGTCTGCTACTCCGGGCCCATACGAGTCCCGTACAGATTCGTTATGTGGAGAAAAATAATCCTCCTTTGCGCATTATTGTGCCTGGTCGAGTTTTTCGTTACGAAGCAACCGATGCTTCTCACGAAGTAAATTTCTATCAGATTGAAGGACTAATGGTTGGCAGAGATATTTCAGCTGCTAATTTTAAAGCAATCATTCAGGAATTTTTTCGAAGATTCTTTGGAAAACCAGTAGATATTCGAGTCAGACCCAGTTATTTCCCATTTGTTGAGCCTGGTTTTGAAGTTGATATGAAGGGAGAAAAGGGTTGGCTAGAGATGATGGGAGCTGGTATGGTTCACCCTAATGTTTTGAAAAATGCTGGTTTGATTCCCAAAAATTGGCAGGGATTTGCTTTTGGCATGGGTATGGATAGATTGGCTATGATGAAGTACAAAATTAATGATATCCGCCTATTTTATAGTGGTGATTTAAGATTTCTAAAACAATTCTAATCCTTCAATAAATTCAGGACAAGTATGATTTTCTCATATAATTGGTTAAAAGATTATATAAAAGGCAGAGTGCCAGAGCCAAAAAAACTGGCAGAAACTTTGACGATGCACAGTTTTGAGGTGGGGGAGGTGAAAAAAACACGAGGAGACTTTGTTTTAGATATTGATGTTTTACCGAACAGGGCAATGGATTGCTTTTCTCATCTTGGGATAGCTCGTGAAATATCGGCTATCGCTGATTTAAAATTCCGAGAACCGTTCTCGGAAATTAGAGAAGATAAGAAATTAAAAACAAAGGATTTTATTAGTGTTGAAGTTAGAGATAAAAATGCTTGTCCGAGATATACAGCTCGAGTACTGACTGATGTTAAAGTAGGAATTTCGCCAAAATGGCTGCAGGAGCGTTTAAGAATTTGTGGTTTACGACCAATCAACAACATCGTTGATATTGCTAACTATGTTATGCTGGAAACTGGTCAGCCCTTGCATGCTTTTGACGGTGAGAAGTTGGAAGGCAGAAAAATTATTGTGAGATTTGCTAAAAACAGAGAAAGAATTGTTACCTTAGATGAGCAGAAATTTGATTTAGAGCCAAGCATTTTAGTAATTGCTGATGCCAAGAGGCCAGTAGCTATTGCTGGGATTAAAGGAGGAAAAATGCCTGAGATTGATAAGAAGACAAAAGTGATTGTTTTAGAGTCAGCGAATTTTGACCCGCTGGTTATTCGTCAAGGTTCAAAGAAATTAAATCTGAAAACTGATGCTTCTTTAAGATTTGAACATGGCCTAGATCCTAACTTGACGGAATTTGCTATTGATCGGACGGCTCAGCTGATTCAGAAGATAGCCAAAGGTCAACCAGCCCAGGGATTAGTTGATATTTATCCCAAAAAAGTTTATCCCAAGAAAATTAAGCTAAGTTTAGATTATCTGGAAAGTTTGCTGGGCATAAAGATTCCCCATCAAACAATTAAAAATATTCTACAAAGACTGGGTTTTAGAATGATCGATTTCCGAAATCGATCATTGGTGGTGGAAGTTCCCACTCGGAGACTGGATATTTCTTTACCAGAAGACATCATTGAAGAAGTTGGCAGAATTTATGGCTATGAAAAAATTCCAGCCGTTTTCCCAACAGCCGTCCTTATTCCTCCAAAAAGAAATGATGAGATGTTTTGGGAAAACATTACCAAAAACATATTGAAAGAGGTGGGTTTTACTGAAGCATATAATTATTCTTTCATTGGAGAAAAAGAAGCCCAGATTTTTAAATATCAAAACCGAGATTTAATTGAGTTAGAAAATCCAGTCAGTGTTGAACAGAAATATTTACGGCCAAGTTTGCTCCCCAATTTGTTAAAAAACCTAGAAAAGAATTTTAGAAATTTTCCCGAGATAAAAATTTTCGAGCTAGGAAAAGTTTTTAAAGCGCCCGAATCGGAAAAAAAAGTGCTTACCGGGATAATGATTGGAGAAGTTTTTTATCAAGCCAAAGGAATTATCGATTTATTGTTAAATAAATTAGGAATTAGCAATATTTGGTACGATGAATATCGAACAAAAGCCGAAGAAAAAGAGATTTCCTGGTGGCATCCCAAAAAATCTGCAGAAATTAAGATTAACCACGAAAGAATCGGTTTTTTGGGCGAGATTTCCCCTCGAATTTTAAATGGGCTTCAGATAAAGCCAAAAGTGATTTATTTCGACATCTTTTTTGAAAAATTAGCAAAATTAACTTCCGAAGAGCACGAATATCGGCCAATTTCTAAATTTCCAGCAGCCGTCAGAGACATGGCTGTTTTGGTTCCTCGCTTGGTTCGGGTTGAAGAGGTTTTAAATAAAATTGAGATGGCTGGTGGAAAATTAATTCGAGATGTTGATTTATTTGATATGTATGAAGGTGAAGAATTGCCCGAAGGCAAGAAAAACTTAGCCTTCCACATTATTTATCAAGCAGAAGACAGAACTCTAAAATCAAAAGAAGTTGATGAGACTCATCAAAAAATAATTAAAACTTTAGAAAAAGACCCAACATGGCAAGTAAGAAGATAAAAAAAGAAACAAGTTACGAGGCTAAAGATATTTATGTCTTGGAGGGATTAGAGCCGGTGAGAAGACGACCGGGCATGTATATTGGTTCAACTGGCCCTGAAGGTCTTCATCACTTAATCTATGAAACGACTGATAATAGTTTAGATGAAGCAATGGCTGGTTATTGTAAAAATATTGATGTCATTTTAATGAAAGACAATAAGATTAAAGTCATTGATGATGGACGAGGTATCCCCGTTGCTAAACATCCTCAAACCAAGAAATCAGCTTTAGAGACAGTGATGACTACCTTGCACGCTGGAGCAAAGTTTGGCGGAAAATCTTATCAGATTGCCGGTGGCTTACATGGTGTGGGAGTTTCCGTAGTTTGTGCTCTTTCCAAATGGATGAGAGTTGAAGTTTGCCGCGATGGTCTAAAATACTTTCAAGAATATGCTCGAGGTAAAGTTAAAACAAAAGTGAAAAAAATTGGTCGATGTAAAAGTACTGGCACCACTGTTTTATTTGAGCCAGACCCTGAAGTTTTTAAAGAGATAAAGTTTGATTTAAAGAAAATATTAGAACATTTGCGTCAGCAAGCCTATTTAACTAGCGATGTGAGGATAACCGTCAGCGATCAGCGCGGTCCTGACCCCCAGACTTACAGCTTTTATTTTGAAGGAGGCCTCAGTTCCTATATTAAATTTTTAGTTCGGGGAGCGATTTTAACTCAACAAAATATTTTTTTTGTCAGTAGTGAGAAAGAAGGAATTTTGGTTGAATCTGCTTTTCAGTACACCCAGGACAGAGAGTGTTATGAAGAAAGTTTTGCCAATAATATTAATACGGGCGAGGGTGGTACTCATTTGACTGGCTTCCGAGCCGCTCTAACTCGTTCTTTGAACGATTATGCCAGGAAGAACAACTTTCTCAAAGAGAATGAAGAAAACTTAAGCGGTGATGATGTCAGAGACGGCTTCACCGGCGTTATCTCCATTAAAATAAAAGAGCCGCAGTTTGAAGGTCAGACCAAAGCCAAACTAGGCAACCCCGAGGTTAAAGCAGCTGTTGAGGCAGTCATTACCGATGGTTTAGCTGATTTTCTGGAAAGAAATCCTCAGGATGCTCGAGCTATTATTGAAAAATGTCTTTTGAGTGCCAAAGCCAGGCAAGCTGCCAAAGCTGCTCGTCAGACTGTTTTAAGAAAAGGAGCTTTGGAGGGTTTGGCTTTACCAGGTAAATTAGCTGACTGTTCTTCCCGCAAGCCAGAGGAGTCGGAGCTTTTCGTTGTGGAAGGAGATTCAGCCGGCGGCTCATGTAAGATGGGCAGAGACAGGAGGTTTCAGGCTATTTTGCCTTTACGAGGCAAGATTTTAAATATTGAAAGAGCGCGGCTCGATAAAATTTTAGCTTCTAAAGAAATCAGGTCATTAATTATTGCCTTAGGTACAGCCATTGCTGAAGACTTTGATATCGAAAAATTAAGATATCAGCGTATCATCCTGACTTTAGACGCTGATGTTGACGGCTCGCATATTAGGACTTTGCTTTTAACTCTTTTTTACCGCTATTTCCAGCCGATTATTGAGAAAGGTTATCTTTATATTGCCCAGCCCCCGCTTTATAAAATTCAAGCCGGAAAACGGGTTGAGTATGCCTATACCGAAGCAGATAAAGCAGAGATTTTAAGTTCAATGAAAAAAGAGAAAAAAAGTGCTCCCTCCATTCAGAGATATAAGGGGTTGGGAGAAATGAATCCTCTAGAGCTTTGGTCCACAACCATGAATCCTGAAAACAGAATTCTCTTAAAGGTGAACATTGAGAACGCCCGAGAAGCTGACCGCATCTTCGATACTTTAATGGGCGATGAAGTGTTGCCTCGTAAGAAATTTATCCAGGCACACGCTAAAAAAGTCAAGAATTTAGATATATAAACTTTTAGCGTGTCGAAAGGAGCTTAGCTCCTTGAGCACACGCTAAGAAAGTCAAAAACTTAGATATTTAGTTATATGGAAGAGCAGTCTTTGGACAAAAAGGGAGTTTTGAAGGCAATGTTTTTGGCGATTTTGATTGCTTTTTTAGGTATTGGCATTTTAGGCTGGCAGTATCGCAAGATAGAGGGAGAAAAGATTCCAGCCATTGAAGAGAAGATGGAACAAAAATCAGTTGAGTCTTTTTTAGACAGGTTTATGGAGTATCGAATTGACAAGAACGAAAAAAGAGCAGGAGGTTTTTTAACGGAAAGAGCCATGGAACAGAAACTTCAGAATAAGTTTGTTTTGATAGACAATTTTGAAAATTACGAAATTACAAAAAGTGAAAAACTGGCTGATAATAACTACCGTTTTATAGTTAAAATAATATCTGAAGAGGGGACGGGTGATTTCGTTGAAGTCATTGTGCTAACTAAAATCCTTGACAAATACTATATTGACTCTGTCCAAATCGCCGGCTAACCGGGGTTGACGTCAGGCGATTGCTTTGTTAACATGAAGATGAAGCCCCAGCGGGGCTTTTAAAAAACTTATGTTCGACAAAATTATCACCTTTTTAAAAGAGGTTAAATTAGAGATAAAAAAAGTCAATTGGCCAACGAGGCAGCAGACCACTAAATACACTTTAATTGTGCTGGGAATTTCCGTTGCTGTCGCTCTATTTTTAGGCAGTTTGGACTTTCTCTTTACTTCCTTACTTGAAAAGTTTATATTGTAAAATAACGATGCCTAAGCAACAAATAGAACAACAAAAAAACTGGTATGTTATCCACACTTACTCTGGTTATGAAGATGCCGTCGCGAAAAACCTCAAACAGAGAATTGAGTCTTTGGGTATGGAAGACAAGATTTTCAATGTGATTGTGCCTAAAGAAAAAAAGATTAAGATAAAAGATAGTAAAAGAAAGGTAGTTGAAGAGAAAATCTACCCAGGCTATGTGCTGGTGGAGATGATTGTGACTGATGATTCTTGGTATGTGGTCAGAAATACGCCTAATGTGACCGGCTTTGTCGGAGCTGGCACTACACCGGTGCCGGTCTCAATTTCAGAAATTGAAATATTGAAGAAAAAGATGGGCGTGGAAACCCCTCAATACAAGATTGATGTTAAAACAGGGGATGCGATAAAAATCACTGACGGCCCTTTTAAGGATTTCGACGGCAAGGTTTCAGAGATTGACCAAGAACGGGGCAAGGTTAAGGTTCTGGTCAATATGTTCGGCCGTGACACTCCGCTTGAATTAGACTCTTTACAGATAAAGAAAATATAAGTAACTTACGATGTTGATTATTCACATGTAATCAACATCGTAAGTTGATTAAAGATGCCAAAAAAAATCAAAGCAATTATTAAACTACAGATTCCGGCAGGTCAGGCTACACCCGCCCCTCCGGTTGGCCCGGCTTTGGCTCAGCATGGTTTGAATATTGGTGAGTTCTGTCAGAAATTTAATGACGCCACCAAGAAGCAAGAAGGCTTTAAAATCCCGGTTGAGGTGACTATTTATGAAGATAGAACCTATAATTTTAAGTTGCATCAGCCGCTAGCTTCGGAGCTTTTAAAAAAGGCAGCCGGCATTGAAAAGGGTTCGGCTACTCCCGACAAAACCAAAATGGCTAAAATTTCTAAAGCCCAGCTTCGACAGATTGCTGAAAAGAAAATGGCGGACCTAAATACTCAAGATATTGAAAGTGCCATGAGGATTATTGAGGGTACAGCCAAAAATATGGGAATCGAAGTAGAGTAAAGTCCAGTAGGTCTGTTGGGGAAAAGATGGGATAAGCTGTTGGGAAAATAGGAAATTTAAAGCTCAAGAACCCCGTTAAAAACGGGGTTTTTTGATTTAGGGACCCCGAAAGGTCGGGCTTGTCAGAAGTCAGAAGATTAAAAATTAACACGCATTCGAATATGACCAAAGAATAAGAGAAAGAAGTTATCAGGGTATGTGGGGAGAACTACGACGAAATCGACATCCCCGCTTATATCAGACGGAGAGACGAGCAGGAGGCCCGGGCTCTGGAAACTGCGGAGGAAGAATACAGGCAGGAGGAAAGAAAGAGGCGCGAAGGGGAAGAATTTGAGGAGTTAGTGGTCGGGGCGGGAGTATGACAGCACATTAAAATTTAAGGTTAAAGGTCAGAATAAAAAATTAAAATTAAGATTCGTTCTTTCTGGCGGCGGCGAGTGCACTTACCGGTTTCCGGCTTCGGCGGGGAACGCGGGAGGCTTATAAGCTCGCCGCCTGAGAGAACGCAAAATTATGGCAAAAGAAAAAACAAAAGCGATTACAAAGAAAACCGAGAGCGAATTGGTGTGGGCCGGCGCAAGCTCTTTTATGGCTAAGCCAGGCGACGAAAAAGGGCAGGGAGAAAGGAAAATACTCCTTATTGCGTCCAAAGCTCTCGGTGTGTCTCCTTTTGGAGTGAACATATTTGGTGGACTGCCTTATATCAACAAACTCGGACTGTCCCAAAAGGCCAAAGGACTGAGGTTTGAGTATAACTGGATAAAGTTCGCCGAGGACGACAATGGCAGGGCGATCTGTCAGTGCCGGGTGATGGATAAGGACGGGAAATCCCTGACTGACTGGGTTGTCGGCGAATGCTCGCCCTCGACCCAAAAGATGAGCACGCTCAAAGGATACCAGAACCATATGGCTCAGACCCGGGCCAAGAACCGGGCGATTCTGGAATGCCTCGGAGCTGTCATTCACGAAGAAATGATGGCAAATATCGCCAAAATGGCCAAAGAGAAGCAGATTACCCAGAAACAGGCTCTTGATATAGGGTCGGGAGCCGGCAAGTCGGCCGAGGAGATGGGGGAAGAACAGAAAGGAAAGCAGTCTGGCCTCTTCTCTTTGGAGGGCGCCGAGAAACTGAAAGAGCTTGCCAGAAAACACGGGGCAAAACCCGGGGAGGAAAAGAAGTTCCTTGAAGAAATGGTCGGACACAATGTGGAATTTAAAAACCCAACCGCCAGGTATGTTGGGCTCATAGAGGGTCAACTGCTTGCGGTTAAGGTGAAAAACAAAAAATGAGGCAGGCAAAATTCGGGGGAAAAACCATATTCTTTGACGAAGGAAAACACTGGTTCACCGACGAGAACGGGAAGTTTATACCCTCGGTTACCGGTTTTACCTCGGTGATAGATAAGTCCGGGGCACTCGTTAACTGGGCAGTAAGGCTCACCCGGGAGTATCTGGAAGGGAAAATAAGCGCCGGCGAGCAGATTACCCTTATAGACATTGAAGAAGCCTGCAAGGAGCACCAACGCAGGAAGGAGAAAGCGGCGGATATAGGCACAAAGATTCACGAATGGATATCAAGGTGGATCGCCGGGGAAAAACAGGACCTCCCTGGGGACGAAAAGATAGCTAACGGAGTAAGGGCCTTCCTGAAATTTCAGGATGAATACGGCCTTAAATGGACGGAACCGGAGCAGATAGTTTTCTCACAAAAGTATTGGTATGCCGGGATACTCGACAGCATAGCTCTAAAAGGCAAAGAGAGGATACTGGTGGACTTCAAGTCAGCGAACGGAATCTACGATGAGAACGCTCTGCAGGTAGCCGGATACCAGCTGGCCTACGAGGAATATTTTAAGCGCAGGATTTCCCACCGGATGGTTATAAGGTTCGGGAAGGACACTGGAGAATTTGAGTTCAGGAAATTTAAAGATAACCAAAAAGACATAGAGGCTTTCTTGGCTTGTTTAAAGTTGAGGAATCGACTGAAAGAGTTGAAGGGATAGTTGGTTTTCGATTCCGCTCCTTCCTTGTGGGGGGCGGAGATGGGGAACTAAAACCCCAAAGGTCGGCAAAAAACCAATGCGGTGCGCGCTGACCAAAGGCTTCTGATTAATAAACAATTAAAGACATTACCCATGAGGAGTGTATAAAGATAAAAATTTAATTCAGTTTATTAAAAGGCAAGTTAGAACAGTATAACTGTTTTGGCTTGCTTTTTATTTAGTAATTATGCCTCAATTAAAGCTTTTTAAAGTAAGAGATTTAAGAAAAAAAGAGCAGTTTATTATTGACGATGCTTATTTAAACGGCTGGGCAAGACACTGTGGAACAGCCGCCACCCTAGTTTATTTATCTTTGTGCCGGCACGCAGATAAGGAACAAAAGGCTTTTCCTTCCCAGCAGTTTATAGCTGACGAGCTTGGAATTAACGTTCGAACAGTAAAACGAGGATTAAAGGCGCTTCAGAAATACAATATAGTTCAGGCCGAACAGGAGAGAGAAAAAGGTAAATTTACTAATTATATTTATTATCTGGTTGATAAATCCCAATGGAACAAGCCACCAGGGGACAAAAAGTGCTTACGGTCTCACCAGGGGACAAAAACCGATAGCGGTTCGCCGCCTTACGGTTTGGATCCTATTAAGGATGCACACTACAAGGATGCACACTTAAAGGATAATAGTATGTCGCAAGAAGCGACGGACTGGAATTCAGAAAAAGAAATTCAAAAGATTTTAGAAGATAAAAGAAGACATATTCAGATAATCGGGGTTTGGATAAAGGAAATAAGACTGCGACCAGAAAATGTCGAACAAATGCAATCCATTATCAGAAGAAACCTGAGGCCAGCTAGATTATTGAATGGCTACACAAATGAGGATATTCACGAAACCATAGAAGCTCTGAAAAACACAGAATATTTAAGGAAATTTACTTTAGAGACCGTGTTGAAATACATCGATGAGGTAGTCGCCCAGAAGAAAAAAGAAGGGCCGAAGATTATTAGATTTGAAGAAGTGAGGCAAGAAGACGGAAGCGTAGCGATGAGGCCGATTTATGCAGAAAAATTGGGGTAAAAATTGGCAAAATTGCCAAGTGTCTAAACACTTGTTTTTGAACTCAAATCTTACAAAAATTTATGACCAAAGAATTGGCTAAAAATTTAGAGCAGGAAAAGTTAGAAAATTTAGCCGAAAGGGTAAAAGCTATTATCGTAGAAACAGTTTTTGGTGCCCGGATGACCTTAATAGAGGGAAAGCATAAGGTTGGTGATGAAATAGTTAATGATACCCTTTATAAGAAATACGCAAAAGGGTCAGGGCAACTAATAAAAGACATAGCAGAGAAAATAGGAAGATCGTGGCAGGATTTATACTTCTGCGTTCAGTTTTACCTAAAATACCCAGTTGTTTCTACCGTAGTAGAAACATTACCGGAGGGCAAGAATATAAGCTGGAATAAAATAAGAGCCTTATTGCCTGAACCCAAAAAAGAGGGGAATAAAGAACTTCCCGAAGGGAAATATCGAACTGTAATTATTGATCCACCTTGGCCTGAAAAGAAAATTTTAAGAGAAGTTAGACCCAATCAGATTGAAGAAGTTGATTATCTTACGTTATCCGTTGAGCAAATTCGTGATTTTAGAGATAAAAAAGGAAAAACAATCCTAGATTTGTTTAATCTCAATGGTTGCCACGTTTATTTATGGACTACCCATAAGCATTTACCGGATGCTTTAGAAATTTTAAAAGCCTGGGGCGTTAAATACCAATGCGTTCTTACTTGGATAAAAAATGTGGGGATGACGCCTTACAGTTGGATGTATTCTACCGAATTAGTTTTATTCGGCAGAGTAGGTAATTTGGATCTCTTAAAAAAAGGAGAGCGTTTAGATTTTTATGGAAAAGTTAGAGAACATTCCAGGAAACCAGATGAATTTTATGAACTTGTAAAAAAAGTCAGCCCGGCCCCAAGAATAGATGTTTTTAGCCGGGAAAAAAGAGAAGGTTTTGACCAATATGGAAATGAACCAAATAAATTTAAAAATAGATAGAGATTATAACTTTGATCGTGAAAGGAGTGATAAATTTGAACCACTTTTAAAGAAAATTATAGGGGAAACCTTTCTTGTTAATGACCCTCAACGAGATATGCATCAGGCTACGGATTTACTCATTTTAACAGCTAAACCCCTAACCTTTGCCTGTCGGGTAAGGACTTATGAGCAATATTTAAGGCTAGGCTACAAACATCAATTTACCATTAGATCTCGTCGTCCGAGCGGTGAAAAAACTGAACTAGATAAGATTATTGAGGGGTTCGGAGATTATTTTCTATACGGTTTCTCAAATCCTAAAAATGATGGATCTGGTTTAATGCAATGGTTTATCGGAGATTTAAGAGTTTTTAGAAGAGAACTCATTCTTCGGGGCTTAGATAAATTAGGGAAAGAACTCCCCAATCAAGACGGATCCTCGTATTTTTATGTTTTTGAGATTAGAGATTTCCCGAAAGATTTTTTGAAAAAAATAAAGGTCGAAGAATAAAAGTTAATTAAAAATATGTTCTGGTTTAAAAATATCGAAAAAATCAAAAAACAGCACGAAGAAGAGTTTTTACAGAGAGCAAATGTTGTTGGTATAGGAATGGGATTTAAGCAAATCAAAGGAAAGTGGACGAAAAAGAAGGCGATAATTTGCTTTGTCGAGAAGAAAAAAGATCTACCGGAACTGATGGCAGTCGATGTAGTGCCAAAGAAAATTGAAGGGGTAACTACAGACATAATTGAGGTGGGAGAACTTTGGGAAATGCAGGACCGGGATAGATACCGGCCAGCTCCGGGAGGATGTTCGGCGATGCACTCTAGGGGGACTGCCTGCACGTTAGGTTGCGTCGTTTATAAAAACGGGAAAACTTATCTTTTGGGGAATCAGCACTGCTATCTGCCCAAATATAAGGGGATTCAAGAGGGAGCACCCATTCTTCAGCCTTCCCTTTTGGACGGGGGGAAAATTGAAGACAAAATTGCTGTTGCTTCGGAAACAATTGAATTTGATTTAGAAGGATACAACCTGATTGACGCCGCTTTGGCAGAAGTAATAAATCCAGACCACGTAGAACAAAGAATTCTGGATATTGGAGAAATAAGTCCGCAAACAGCCGGGGTAAAGGTAGGAGAGGAAGTCCAAAAGAGGGGCAGGACTAGTCTTTATACACAAGCAAAGGTTATTGCCGTAGACGTAACCGCAATGGTGAATTATGGATTTGCTAATGGAGAGAAAAAGACGATTAGGTTTGAAGACCAGATTTTTACTGAACCTTTCGTCGAAGGGGGAGATTCTTCGAGTTTAGCCCTCAATATAGATTACCGGGACTGGTACAGAAAATATGTTGAGCTGTATAAAGAGGCCAAAGCGGAAAATAAATATGTAGATGTAAACGTCTTCAGGCATATAGAACAGGACTGGGAGGTTCCTATCAAAACCCAAAAATTAGCCGAGTTTTTAAAAGAGTTTTACGCAGATTCTGTGCCGGTAATGAAACCGCAGGCATTGAGAAAGAAGTATATCACTCATACCCCGCGAACTTTTATGGAAAGAGTAAAAAGCAAAGGACTGCTCCGGGCCCTGAAAGAAGTGGTGGTTCCTAATATAGCCCCCCAAGAAAATATTTCCCCGGATATTGAGCTTGCCTTAGATTACATTGTCTCCAAAGAGAAGTTTAATCCCTTTGCCCTGCCCCGCGAGGAATACGCCAAATACAGCAGGCAACTGCAAAAGACGGTTAAGGCTTACGCCAGCCTGTATTTTTACAAAAAGCATTTTGACCCCATAATACCCAAGGTTCTGACAATGAAGTCTTTTCTGCCTCCCAACAAGCAGAAATACGTGAGAAAATGGCTCCAGACCATCGGAGGAAGGCCGATGGATTACTGGATCTGGCGGGGAAGGCCGATGAGAGTAGGAAGGAGAGCGATAAACTCTGCTGTAAGATTTGAATACGCCACTTTACTGGGACTGAATGTTTCTTCCGGCTTCGGCAACGCCGCCGGCGGAAACTGGAACAATGTAGCTGATATCCCCAAGGGCAAGCTTACCCTCGGGAACAAAAGATTGTTTACTAGGCAGGGAAGAAAACTGATTGATAAATACGGACTGGCAGAGCAGACCTTGTATTTGGAGCCGGTGGGCGGAAGACTGGAGAATTTAACCAAAGCTGAAAGAGCCTTGTTTATCTTTATGCAGATGGGCGAATTTCAGATGAGGGGTTCTGCGGCTTTGTCGGTTATTTCGGAAAATGAATTTAGAAGCGGAGAACTGAGTTCTGAAACCAGGGCCAAGATAAGAAGGCAGATAGCGAGAACCCAAGGGCTGTTCGGACCGGCCCAGGCTCCCTTAATCACTCAGACCACGGTGGGCAGGCCTTTTGCGATGTTCAAGCACTGGATGATTAACGAAATGGAATTGTGGCACTCTTTTGTCAGGGAATCGGCTAAAAGCATTAAAGAGAGACCTGATTTATACAAAAACCCGGTTAAAAATCCAGGGATGAGGAGGATATTAAAATATGTGTTGGTGGGAATAGTTCTTGCCACTTTTTCTCCTTCTTTTTTCAAAAAAGAGGTCTGGCAGAAAATGGGCATTCCGATTTCTCTTCTAAAAACCGCTTTTGACAGGGCGGAGGCTCCTTTGATGCAGGACGTGATGTTTGCCGGCACCTGGCTTAATTATTTTGTCAGAGGAGAGGTGGAAGAAAGTAAGGACGAGTTTATAAGATGGTTCAAGAATATCAGCCCGGAAGCTAAGAAGGTGCTGGAATCGACAATGGGGGAGATAAGGACCTCCAGAGGAGCTTTGGTCAGAAAAATGAGTTTGGCCGAAAGATTTAAGCACCTTTTGTTCGGCAGATACACCAAAGAGGGGCAGAAATCCCAGGAGCTTGATGAAATGATCGATGAAATCTGGCCGACTGAATCTCATTATAAATACAGCTTTCTCACCGGCACCAGCAGGCGGGTTAAAACCAAATATCAGGCGATCAAAGAAAAAATCATAGACGAAATTGAAAGAAAGAAATACAGAAACATTAAGCAGGTTAAAGAAGATAGAAACCTGTCAGAGCAGATAAGGGATTACAACAAAAAGGCGGTTGAACAGCTGGATAAATGGGTGGAAGAAACCGAAAAATTTTATAAAGTTAAAATTACGGCCAAAAATTATGACTCCAAATTAAAAAGGGTTACCATTCAGCCTGACGATGTAGAAAGGTGGATGGAGGTAAAAATAAAAAAAGAAACCGTCCCCGCGGCTTTAAGAAGATAAAAATATGAC